>Ga0073934_10000175_pt1 | contig 191908 bp, 171 predicted proteins | sample LarsenN4metaG_FD_76834 | JGI IMG/M metagenome (GOLD analysis project Ga0073934, IMG submission 76834) | Hot spring sediment bacterial and archeal communities from British Columbia, Canada, to study Microbial Dark Matter (Phase II) - Larsen... ... | reverse complement strand
GCAGAGTGTGATCAGGATCTTGTTCATAAGAAGTGGGCTCCCTTTTCCATCGATTGCCGTGCAGAAAGGCAATCAGCGCTGCTTCTAAGTGCAAACACTGTGCCAATCCCTAAGAATCCACCCGATTCTTAAACGGTTGTCTATGAACGACTTAGGCGGCGCATCTTTCATCCACCGTCCAAGGGACCCCACACCACCATGCCGTTCCGCCACAGCAAGGGTAGAATTTTTACGTGGCTCGGCTCATCCCGGACCTCCGCCGCCGAGTCCGCGCAACGGGCGCGGCAGTCTAATCCTCCAGATGGATCTTCAGGCCAAAATCCGGTCATTACCCACCCAGCCCGGCGTGTATCTCTACAAGAACACCGAGGGTGAGGTCATCTACGTCGGCAAGGCGAATAGCCTGCGGGCGCGCGTCCGCAACTACCTCATGGAAGCCGCCGTTGCTGACGCCAAGACCGGCACCCTGATGCGGGAGGCCGCCGATGTCGACTACATCGTCGTCGCCAATCCCGCCGAGGCCCTGGCCCTCGAGAACAACCTCATCAAGCGTCACAAGCCGCGCTTCAACATCCTGCTGCGTGATGACAAGACCTATCCGTACATCAAGCTGACCAGCGAGCCCTTTCCCCGGGTTTACGTCACCCGCCGGCTCAAGCAGGACGGCTCACGCTACTTCGGCCCTTATTTCCCCGCGAACTTGGCCCACCGCACCGTGGACCTCATCCATCGCAGCTTCTTGATCCCGTCCTGCAAGGTGGATCTGACGCGCTTCCACGCGCGCCCGTGCCTGCAGTACTACATCAAGCGCTGCCTCGGGCCTTGCGTGAAAGACCTCACCACGCCGGCCGCCTACGGGGAGGCTGTCCGCGACGTGCAGCTCTTCCTCGAAGGCCGCCCCGGTGACCTCTCCCGCTCCCTGCGCTCGCGCATGGACGCCGCCGCCGCCCGCGAACAGTACGAGTTGGCCGCCAAGTATCGCGACCTCATCTCCACCGTGGAGCAGCTCCAGGAAAAGCAGCGCATGGCCGCCGCTGAAGGGGACGACACCGATGTCTTCGGCTACCACTTCGAGAATGACATGCTCGCCGTCAACCTCTTCCACGTGCGCGGCGGGCGCATCCTCGACCGCCGCGAGTTCTTCTGGGAAGACCTGCCGGAGCGTGAGCCCGGCCAACCCTTTCACCCGGGGGAGTTCTTCTCCGCTTTGCTCAAACAGCTCTACCTCGACCAGCAGTACGTGCCCCAGGCCATCTACATCCCCGTCGACTTCGAAGACCGGGCCGACCTGGAAGAGGTGCTTTCCGCCCGCCGGCGCGAGCTGCAGAGCAACCCGCGGCTCGCCCGCATCGAGATCACGACTCCGCAGCGCGGCGAGAAGCGCTCGCTCATCGACCTCGCCGGCCAGAACGCCAAGCAGTCTTACGACCAGCGCTTCCGGGTGATGAAGCCCGCCTCGCGCGCCATCCAAGAGGCGCTCCAGGACGCGCTCACCCTGCCGGAGCTGCCCACGCGCATCGAGTGTTTCGACATCTCCCACATCCAGGGGGCTGAGACTGTTGCTTCGATGGTCGTGTGGGAGAACGGCGCCATGAAGAAGTCGGACTACCGCAAGTTCATCATTCGCACTGTGGAAGGCGTGGATGACTTCGCCGCCATGCGGGAGGTCGTCACCCGCCGCTACAAGCGCCTGCGCGACTCCGAGTCACCCCTACCCAGCCTCATCCTGATTGACGGCGGCCTCGGACAGCTCCACGCTGCGGCGGCCGCGCTGGAGGAGTTGGCAATCACCAACCAGCCGCTGGCTTCCATCGCCAAACGGGAGGAGATCATCTATGTCCACGGACAGGAAGACGAACCCGTCGTCCTCGACCGCCACTCGCCCGTGCTGCACCTTGTGCAGCAGATCCGCGACGAGTCTCACCGCTTTGCGGTGACCTTCCATCGCAAGCGTCGCCAGATGCGCGACCGCAAGTCCGAACTGATGGCCATCCCCGGCATCGGCCCACACACCATGAAGCGCCTCGTCACGCATTTCGGCAGCGAGCGCTCCGTCCGCGAGGCCGACGCCGCGGCCCTCGGCGCCGTTGTCACCCCCAAACAGGCAGCGGCCATCCTCGAATACTTCCGCGCTCAGCTGGAAAGCAAGTCTTGAGGCTGGGGTAGCTTTCGGAAGGGCACGGCTTCAGCCGTGCCGAAAGCTGTCAACATAGTGCAGCCGCCGGCTAACGGCTGCACTCGCAATCATCGCCTGAAACACCTTCAGCCCGTCCGCCGAACCCAGCATCCCTTCGCTCGACCGGTCCGGATGCGGCATCATGCCCAGCACATTCCGGCCTTCATTGCAGATGCCGGCGATGTTGTCCAGCGAACCATTGGGGTTCGCCTCCCCCTTGATCTCGCCTTCGGGGGTGCTGTACCGGAAGACCACCCGATCCTGCTTCCGTAGCGCGTGGAGGGTCGCCTCATCGGCAAAGTAGTTCCCTTCCATATGCCCGATGGGGATCTTCAGCACCTCGCCCTTTTTCAGCGAATGGGTGAACGGGGTGTCGCTGGTCTCCACCCGCAGGTGGACCTGCTTGCAGATGTACTTGAGTCCGGCGTTCCGCATCAGGGCGCCCGGCAGCAGCCCCGCTTCCGTCAGGATCTGGAAGCCGTTGCATATCCCGATGACCAAGCCTCCCCGGTCCGCGAACTTCCGTACTTCCTGCATGATGGGTGCGAACTTGGCGATGGCGCCCGTACGCAGGTAGTCGCCGTAGGCGAAGCCCCCCGGCACGATGACCGCATCCACGCCCTGCAGGTCGCTCGATTCATGCCACAGCATGGTCGCCGGCTGTCCGGCCACGGCATTCAGCGCGTAATAGCTGTCATGGTCGCAATTTGAGCCAGGAAAAATGATCACGCCGAACTTCATAGAGCCAGTCTAGCACGGGCTTCGCGGCCGTTTGAGCCGGAAACCCTCTGGAACCGCCCCGATGAGCCCACTTCCGGCACAAAGCCTGCATCCCAGAATCTTGTTGGACGGAATTGTCCAAAAGACGAACCCGAACCCAGATTCCTTACGGAGAAACAAAGTTATGCGTGCAACCAGATTGATCGCTGTCATCGCAGCGCTGTCGCTCATCCTCACGGTGGGCTGCTCCCAGCAGCGCGCCACCAACCCCTCGGTGAAGGACAATGTCGAGAAGCAGCTCGACAACGCCGGCTTCAAGGACATCAATGTCGACGAAGACCGCGACAAGGGCGTCATCACCCTGAAAGGCAATGTCGGCTCCCAGGACGATAAGTCCCGTGCGGAAGACATCGCCCGCCAGGCCGCCGGCACCAGCGTCGTCGCCAATGAGATCCTGGTGACCGGCGCCAATGAGGACAAGGCCGAAGACGTAGCCAGCGCCCAGGACGACGCCATTGAGGCCGAGTTCAAGGCGTGGGCCGAAAAGAACAACTTTGACAACCAGTACGTCCGCGCGGATGCGAAGAACGGCGTCCTCACCCTCGAGGGTGACGTCGACACGGCCGCCATGCGTACGCAGGTCGAAAAGGCCGCCGCCAAGTTCAAGGGCGTGACCCAGGTCATCAACAAGCTGGAAGTGAAGAGCGCGAAGAAGTAAGCGCCTTCGTTCCGAAAAGACAAAAGGGAGGGCTCATGCCCTCCCTTTTTATTAATTCCGGCCGCCTACCCCAGCGCCTTCTTCTGCCGCTCGATCCGCTTCTCCCGCTCTTTCGCAAACCGCTCGATGGCGCGGAAGATGGACGGCCCATCAAGTTTGGCCTCAGTGATCACATCCGGCTCCAGCCCGCCCGTCAGCCACTCGTTGTCCTGGTCCGAGGTCAGCGAGTACTCATCCGTCAGCGGCCCCACGTTTTTCAGCGGCCACATGCGACGCGTCCCCGTGGTCACGAACATCAGGTCGTACACCGCCTCCGGCGGCAGTACAGCGTTACGATAGCTCTCCGGCTGCCGGTCGAACAGCTCCTCGCTGATCGCTGAGATCACCTTCACGTTGATGCCCGCCTCTTCCAGCTTGGCGAGTTGTCCGATCAGGTTGTTGGTCGAGCTTGAGCCCTGCGCCACCACGTAACCGTGCTTCGGCTTGCCCGGCGCAAAGTCGCGGATCACATATAGCCCCTTCGCCGCCGCCTTGATGTCGGTGTCCGCGAACTTGCTGCGGTCGGCCACCTTGAAGTCGGGACGCGCCACCTCGATGCTGATGATGCCCACCTTCTGCTCGCGTGCCGCGATCTCCGCCGCCGCGAAATATCCGGGCGCTACGTCGTTGTAGTCCCAGAAGCTGAGGTGGATCGTCTGCCCGCGCGGGAACAGCTTCCACACCTGCGGCGCGAAGATGCCGAAGTGCGTGCGCGCGTCGGCTGCCGTTTCCGGCCCGGAGTGCCCCGCCAGGATGTGTAACACGCCCGTGCGGAACGGGCTGTCCTGGTTCTGCTGGCTCCACACGCGGGCCGGCAGGTACATCAGCGGCGTGAACGCGCCGTAGGTGCCGCTCAGCGCCCAAACTCCGGCAAACTTCTTCGGGTCCACGCTCGCGCTCTGGCTCACCAGCCCGATCGCCGTGGAAGCGTTCCCCGCCTCCTGGATCGCCGCCTTCATGCGCGTGCCCAGCGGGTTCGTCTCCGGATCGTAGTGGCCCCATATCGCGCCGTGCTCCACGTTGATGGACTCAGACAGGTCCGCCGCCAGCGTGATGAAGCGGTTTCCCGTCACATAGTTCAGCCACTTGATGAACTCGGAGATTCCGCGCCGCGCGCCTGCCGCCTCGCCGGGCTTGCGGAACAGGGTGATGCCGACCTCCTTCTCCTCGCCGGACACCTCGTTCTTGACTTTGACCTTCTGCGGCTCCACCGGCAGGTTCGCGACCTTGAGCCGCTCGTCGAGGAACGGGTCTACCCTGGCGTCCACGCGCAGCGGCAGGTCGTCCTTCACCGTCTCACCGATCTCCACCAGTCGGTCCGCCAGCCAGTCGCCGATGCCGTTCTGGTCCAGCAGCGACATCACTTTGTCGATATTCGTCTTGAACTGGATCAGCCGCTCGCGGTTATCGCTGACCGCGCCGTTGCGGATGCCTTCGAACTGGATGCCGTACTTGTCCTCAAACGTCTTGCACAGCGCGACAAAGTAATCAGAATTCATCTTCATAGCGTACGGGTGGCTCTTGTAGCTGACGAGTTGCTCGCCGTCGCCGGGGATCTTGCCGTCCTTGGCCGCGGGCCAGTATCCCTTCACCGTGCGGCCGATCACCACCATGGGACGCCGGTCCGTGGGGTCCCACTCTTCCATCGCCTTCAGCACGCCGACCACCTGGCTGTAATCGTTGCCGTCCTCCAGTGTGAAGACATTCCATCCATACGACGACCACTGCTCCGCCAGGTCGTAGCCCTTGCCGTACTTCTCCGGGATCACGCCGCCGATGAGCGAATCATCGATTCCAGCATTGTTGTAGGAGATCAGCACCCGCAGCCGTTTGCCGACCTGCAGCGCCAGCGCCTGCGTCTTCAACTCCTGCGCGTGGCCTTCGGTCATAGCGAACTCGCCCTCGAAGGCGATGACTTTCGGCGAACTCAGCGTCGGTGCGCCCATCACGTCCCAGAACGCCGCCTTGCCCGCCGCCACGGCCAGCCCCACGCCGGAGGGCCCGCCGTTGACATCATTGGTGACGTCCGTCGACTCCGCGTGCCCCTGCAGCGCGCGGATGCCCCGCACCTTCGCCTGCGCGAACAGCGGATGGTCCACCAGCCCTGTCTCTTCCAGCAATGTCTTGAGCGCGCCCTGCCCGCGCCGGAAGCCGATGCAGTCGATCGGTAGGATCGCGGTCTTCGGGTCCACGTAATAGCGCTTGTCTCCCGTCTGCTTGTACTTTCGGTCCATGGCCGCGCCCATGATCATCCACAGCGCGTACCCGGTCGGGATGTTGTGCCCACCCGCCAGCATGAACTTGTCGCCGTACGGATGCTTCGGCCGCCGGTAGTCATATCGCAGCCCGCCCAGTTCCGGCCCCGCCAGGTGCGCCGCCACGTTGTACGGCGTGTAGGCCAGCGGCCCGCCAAAGTGGCCCGTCTGCGCGTAGTTGCCCAGCAGCGTGAGCGTCATGCACGTCATGAAGCCCACATCTTCCAGACGTTCGCGGTCGTATCCCGCCTTCAGCGGTCCCACTGCGGTATGTTTCGTCAAAGTGGCCAGCGCCATCGGTTCGCCCTTAGTCTTTTGTTTTGATCACTCGAAACTTGAAACCGCTTTACAGGTTCTTGTTCGCCCACTCTTCTACCCGGTCGAGCGCTTTGTTGATGTTCTCGATCGAGTTGGCGATGGAGAACCGGATGTAGCCCTCGCCGTATTCGCCGAACGCCGTCCCCGACAGGCACGCCACGCCGGCTTCCTGCAGTAGTGCGTCGGCCAGCTTCTTTGAGGTCCAACCCGTCTTCGTGATGTTCGGGAACACGTAGAACGCGCCCTTCGGCGTCCGGCAGGAGAAGCCCTTGATCTTGTTCAGCCGCTCGACTACCACGTCACGCCGCTGCTTGAAGTGCTTCAGCATCTCGTCCACGGAACTCTGGTCGCCCGTCAGCGCCTCGATCCCCGCCCGCTGCGTGAAGCTCGCCGTGCAGGAGTTGGAATTCGTTTGCAGACGCGCCACATGCTGCGCCAGGTCGGCGCGCATCACGCCGTAGCCCATGCGCCAGCCTGTCATGGCGTAGGTCTTCGAGAAGCCGTCCAGCAGGATGGTCCGCTCCTTGAATCCCGGTATCGACATGATCGAGAAATGGCTGCCTTCGAACAACAGCCGGCTGTAGATCTCGTCGGACAGCACCATGATGTCGCGGTCGCCGATGGCCTTCGCCACCTCCCGCACGTCGCTCTCCGGCATCACCCCGCCAGTCGGATTATGCGGCGAGTTCAGGATGATGAGCTTCGTCCGGTCGTTGATCATCCCCTTCAGGTCGCTCACGTCGAAGCTGAAATCGCGCTCTTCCTTGAGCTGGACCGGCACCGCTTTTCCGCCCAGGAACTTGATCATCGACTCATAGATCGGGAAGCCGGGATTCGGGTAGATGACTTCATCCCCTTCATCAATCAATGCCAGCATCACAAAGAACATAATGGGCTTACCGCCCGGTACGATGACCACTTCTTCTGGCGCTACCTTCACTCCGCGCGTCCGCGCCACGTAATCGGCCACCGTCTGCCGCAGCTCCGGCAGCCCGGCCGACGGCCCGTAGTGCGTCCATCCGCCCTGCAGCGCTTTGACCCCCGCCTCCACGACGTTCGCCGGCGTGTCAAAATCCGGCTCGCCGATCTCCAGGTGCACGATGTCCCGGCCCTGCGCCTCCAGTGCCCGCGCCTTTACCAGTACCTCGAATGCCGTCTCCGTGCCGAGGCGCGACATCCGCTTAGCCAGCTTCAATTCACTCATTGTGGTTGTCATAGGGAATCCAACCCGCGTGTGGAACCGTTCATTATAAACGGCTTGCCATTTTTATTCAGGAGAGAAACAGAGTGTCACATCAGCCACGGGTTACTGGAAGCCGGCGGCTGGAAGCTGCCGGCTGCTACTCGTTTACCGCGGTCTCTTCGCTCGGTTTTGCCCGTAGGACGCGGTCCACCGAATACGGCGCCCGTTGCGCGGGCTCATGATAGTGGCGCACTTGCATCTCGCCCAGCAGCCCCAGCGCCAGCAACTGCACGCCCGCTACTAGCAGCACCGCCGCCGAGATCATCAGCGGACCATGCTGCGACATCACGTTCACCTGCCACAACACCTTCGCCGCCATCAGGTACAGAGCGATCGCCGACCCCAGGCCGATGGCCAGCGTCCCGATGGTCCCGAAGAAGTGCAGCGGCCGCGAGAGATAGCGCAGCAGGAAGCGAATGGTGATCAGGTCAAAGAAGACGCGGAAGGTGCGCGTAATGCCATAGTGCGAGACGCCCCGCTCCCGGTTGCGGTTCCGGATCGGGATCTCGACGATGCTCGCGCCCAGCCAGCTCGCCAGCGCGGGGATGAACCGATGTAGCTCGCCGTACAGCGGGATCTGGTGCAGGATCTCGCTGCGATACGCCTTGAATGTCGTGCCGAAGTCGTGGATGTCCACGCCGCTCAGCTTGGCCATCAGCCAGTTCGCAATGCGTGACGGGATGCGCCGCATCACATAGTTGTCGATGCGCCGCTTCCGCCAGCCGCTGACCACGTCATAGCCCTCGGCCAGCTTCTCCAGGAACAGCGGGATATCTTCGGGGTCGTGCTGCAGGTCGCCGTCCATGGCGAGGATGTACTCGCCCTGCGCGTGGTCGAAGCCTGCGGCTAGCGCCGAAGTCTGCCCGAAATTCCGGCGCAGCTTCACCACCGCCACCCGGCTGTCTACCGCCTGGATCTCCCGCAGCACGTGGAAGGTATCGTCTGAGCTGCCGTCGTCCACGAACACCAGCTCAAAGGTCTGGCCGGTCGCCTCCATCACCGCCTTCAGGCGGTCATAGAGCGTAGTGACGTTCTCCTCTTCGTTGTGAAAAGGGACGACAATGGAGTATTTGGGCATGGCGTGCCCCCCATTATAAAGGCGCTGGGGGAGAACCGAGGGTACTTTTTGGGTCCCGGGCCGGGAGGATCAGTCCCGTTTCAGTTCCTTTTCGATCGCGTCCTGGTCGGCCTCGGAGATGTCGATGAACTCCACCCCGATGCCCACCCCTTCCAGGCAGTACCGAACCTCTGCCCGGGTCGAGATCATTACGTTCGTCCGCACCAGGCGGAAGCTGATCTTCAGCACCGCGCCCTGCGGGAAATAGCGCGCGGTATTGATGAACATGCCGCGCGTGCTGATGTCCGGCACCTTCACCGGGATATCGGTACTGGATCCCTCAAAACTTACCTGCAGGTCGGTATAGCCGCGGTACCGGCTATTGTCGCGCGTCGAGATACCCGTCTTGGCTCCGGTCTCCATCAGTTCGCTCCTTGGCCGGCTCGGGAATAACGCGGCGCCGCCGCCACATGGCGCGTGCCCGCGCCGCAATACGGACAGAACAGGAAGGTCGGCGCCAGGCCCTTGCCGCAATTCCGGCACCGTGCGATCGCCGCCTGTTCGAACGGCACTACGCGCAGCACTTCCTCCAGCGTCGTGATGCCCTGCTTCACTTTTTCCAGCGCGTCTTCCTGCATCAGCTTCATGCCACCGCTGCGGGCCAGGTTGCGGATCTCGTCGTCCCGGAAGTCAGTGCGCAGCGCGCTGCGGATCTGCTCGTCCATCATCAGCACTTCGTAGATGCCCACGCGGCCCTTGAAGCCAGTGTTGTCGCACAGGTTGCAGCCTACCGGCGAGTACATCTTGTTCTCAAAGTCCACGATGCCCGCCGCTAGCAGCCGTGACGCATAGTCCGGCGAGATGTCGACCTCCACACGGCACGAGCACAGCTTGCGCACCAGGCGCTGCGCCACCACCGCCGTCAGCGAGGAGGCGATCACGAACCCCGGCACATTCAGGTCGAGCAATCGGCTGATGGCCGCGATGCTGTCATTCGTGTGCAGCGTGGAAAGCACGAAGTGGCCGGTCTGCGCTGCCTGCAGCGCGATCTCGGCTGTCTCCAGGTCGCGCACCTCGCCCACCATGATGACGTTCGGGTCCTGCCGCAGTATCGACCGCAGGCAGCTTGCAAAGGTCAGGCCTGTCTTCGGGTTCACCTGGATCTGGTTGATCTCGGGAATCTTGTACTCCACCGGGTCTTCCACGGTGATGATGTGGATGGTCGGCGACTTCAGCAGGTTCAGCGCGCTGTACAGCGTGGTGCTTTTGCCTGATCCGGTCGGCCCGGTCACCAGCAGCATGCCCTGCGGCATCGCCAGCACATTCTGCAGCGCCACGGCGTTTTCCTGCGAAAGTCCCAGGTCGGTGAAGCTCACGCGTGTGGCATTCGGATCCAGCAGCCGCATCGCGACCTTTTCCTGGCCTTCGTGGGTCGGCAGCGTCGAGACGCGCAGGTCCAGGTTGCTCCCGCCGATCTGCACCAGGAAGCGCCCATCCTGCGGCACCCGCCGCTCGGAGATGTCCATGTCGGAAAGGATTTTGATGCGCGAGACCAGCGAGGTCGTGAATTCGTTCGGGATGTGCGTCAGGTCGCGCATCACGCCGTCTACCCGGATGCGGACCACCGTGCCCAGCGAGTGGGGCTCGATGTGGATGTCGCTGGCCTTTTTCGTCGCCGCCGCGGCCACGATCGACGACACCAGGCGCACCGCCGGCGTCTTCTCGTTCCGCAGTTCGGCCTCGAACTCCTCCATCGCCGCCTTGTTGCGCTCGCTGCTGCTGGCGGTGATGAACTGCATGTCGCTCACGTCCACCTGCTCGATGAACGGAACTTTGGCCTTCTCCTCGGCTACTTCTTTCTCTACGTCACCGTAACACCGCTCGATGGCTTCTGCGATCTCGGAGGCAAAGCCCAGCCGCGGCGCAATGTCCATGCCGGTGAGGAATCGGAGTTCGTCCAGCGCGCGCAGGTTCTGCGGCTCGGCCATCACCGTGACCATGCGCTTGCCTTCGCGCACCAGCGGCAGGACGTTGTACTTCTCGGCCGCCGACCGCGGTATCAGGTCCAGCGCGGCACGTTCCACAGTGGCAAACCGCGCGTCTACATAACGGAACCGGCCCGCTTCCTCCAGCGCCGCCACCAGATCATCCTTCGACACGAGTCCCCGCTCCAGCAGCAGTTCGCCCAACAGCCGGGCGCTATCCTGCTGCTCGGCCAGGACCTGGTCGAGTTCTTCTACCGTGATGTGCTTGCGCTCACGGAGTACATCCCCGAGTCTTTTGCGAGCCATGTAAGCGGAAGTATCTTATGCCGAGCTACTTAAAAGCAATCCAAGAATTAACTTAGACGATTGGAGGCACGTTACTTCTGGGCTTCGCGGTGCCGGTCTGGGCGAGGGAGTGGCGCCCATTCCACCGCGTGCCCCTTTGCCCACGCACCCGCGTCTCCCGCCCCACACACCTAGGCCAATCCGCGACGCAGAATCAACCACTTAGCGCGTGGCCTGGTTATTGCTCCCTCACTTCCTGGGATCTCGTTGTCTGATCCGCTTACTTTGTAGTATAAAGTACTCTGTATCAAGAGGAGAAGCTGCCTATGTTACGCCGCATCGTCGCTTTGTCGTTCATCTTCTTCTGCACCGCCATCGCCTGGACCATCCTGGGCAACACCATCTTCCAGCGCACCTTCGACCGCTCCCATGAGCTGAAAGACAAGGTGGGCTCTTCCTGGGGCAGCGCCCAGGTCCAGTCGCCCCCCACTGCTTCCTACCAGGTGGAAGTCACCAACAAGGAACGTTATTACGCCGACGGCAAGTGGTCCGAGCGGGAGACCACGTCCCGGGAGACGCGCCTGCTCCCGCTCGAGAGCAGCCGGATCGATGTCCGCTTCGACCTCGAACACCGCCAGAAGGGCCTGCTTTGGTACTCCACCTACGGCGTCGGCTTTGGCGGCGACTACGGCTTCACCAACACCAGCGACAAGGACGAACTCGTCACCTTCCGCCTGCGCTTCCCCGCCAAGCACGCCATCTACGACGATCTCGCTCTCTCCCTCGACGACCAGCCGCTGGCGGTGACCAATGAGGCCGACGCTGAAGGCGGAGCCGCCATCGCCTCTGCGCGGCTCAAGCCCGGACAGCGCATCCGCCTACGCACCGCCTACAAGTCCCAGGGGTTGGACAGCTGGCGCTACGACTTCGGCCAGAGCGTCTCCCAGGTCAAGGACTTTGTCCTCACCATGCACACCAACTTCGACGCCATCGACTTCCCGGACAAGACGCTCTCTCCCACCACCAAGACCCGGACCGCGTCGGGCTGGGACCTTCAATGGAAGTACCGCAACCTGGTCTCGGGCTACAACATCGGCATGGCCATGCCGGAAAAGCTCCAGCCTGGCCCGCTCGCCGGCAGCATCAGCTTCTTCGCCCCGGTCTCACTGCTGTTCTTCTTCTTCGTGATGTTCATCATCACTACCATCCGCGGCATTGACCTCCACCCCATGAACTACTTCTTCCTCGCCACCGCCTTCTTCGCCTTCCACCTGCTGCTCGCCTATCTGGTGGACCACATCTCCATCCACGCCGCCTTCGTCATCTCCTCGATAGTCTCCATCTTCCTCGTCGTCAGTTACCTGCGCCTCGTCGTCGGCATGCGCTTCGCCGCCGTCGAAGCCGGCCTCTCTCAGTTCCTCTATCTGGTGCTCTTCAGCTATGCCTTCTTCTTCAAGGGATTCACCGGGCTGGCCGTGACCATCGGTTCCATCCTCACCCTCTTCCTGGTCATGCAGCTCACGGGACGCATCCGTTGGGCGGAGCGCTTCGAGACGACGCCCCCGCCGGCTCCCGCCTCGATCCGACCCTGACGAAAGAAAGGGAAAAGCCTGGCCCGGTCGCACTTTAAGCGAACCCGGCCAGGCCAATTTGCGATCCCCGCCGCAGACCCACCGTCAGGTGTGCCGAACCCGCCTGCTGGGAAGGGCACGCCCGCTGGGAAGGGCACGGCTTCAGCCGTGCCGTTAAGCCTGCCAAACGAGTCGGCTTCAGCCGCTGAGGTAAAGTGCTTTTGCTTTTTCCCTTTACCGGCTTTCGCCTTTCTCCGTGCCTCTGTGCCTCTGTGGTGAGCCTTGCCTTTGCTGACGGCTGATGGCTGACGGCTATCTTGTTTCCACCCCCGCCGGCGCCGTCACCTTGATCTTCTTTGTGTCCTTGTTCTTCCCTTGCGTCACCGTGATGGTGTATTCGCCCGGGCGCACGAACTTCATCCCTTCGCCGCCGTATTCGACCAACAGGTCCTTCGTCGGCTTCAGGTCCCACGCGATGCGATTCAACCCCGGCGTTCCCGGCATGGTGAGCTTCGCCACCGGCTGGTCCTGCGCGTTCTTGATCGTGATCCGCACCGGCTCGCCCGAGAACGACTTCACCCACACGGTCAGCAGCGTGCCCGGCGGCGGATTCGCCCCGCGGTACACTGCCTTCCCATTCCAGTCGGCGAAGCCATCCGTGATCGGCATCGCGAGCCCGTCCTTCGGCTGGAACAGGACCAGCTCCTTCGCCATCGCCTCCGCCGTCATCTCCTGCAGCGGGCGGATGTCATCCGCGATGTATATGCTCCGTCCGTGCGTGCCGATGATCAGGTCCCGCTCGCGCGTATGTATCTGTATGTCGTCTACGGCCACGGTCGGCAGCTCGCCGAACTTCGTCCAGCTTCCGCCGCGGTTGAGACTCACGAACAGCCCAAACTCCGTGCCCGCATACAACAGGTCCGGATTCGTCGGGTCCTCGCGCACCACCTTCACCGGATGGTCCGCCGGCAGGTTCCCCGCGATGCTCTCCCACGTCTTGCCGCCATCGCTGGTGCGGTACGCCAGCGGCGCAAAGATGCCGCCACGATACGCCGCCACTGCCAGGTACGCGACGTTCGCGTCCTTCCAACTCGCCTCCACCCGGCTGATCCATTGTCGTTTGATCGCCGCCGGCAGGTTTGCCGTCAGGTCTGTCCAGTTCGCGCCATCGTCCTGCGTGATCCAGACCTTGCCGTCGTCGGTCGCGGCCCACAGCAGGCCCGCCTTGACGGGTGACTCTGCCAGGCTGTAAACCACGCCGTAGTTTTCCGCCCCTGACCCCGCCGTCACGATCTTCTCCGGGTCTTGCGCTGAAAGGTCCGGGCTGATGACCTCGTAGTGCTCGCCCTTTTTGGTCAGGCGGAACACTCGGTTCCCCGCCAGATACATCGTGTCCTTCTTGTGGCGGCTGCCGATCAGTGGCGAGTTCCAATGGAAGCGATAGAACTTTTGTCCCTCTTCCGGCTGCGGACGCAGGTCTTTGGTCTGCCCGTGCCGCAGGTCATACCGATGCACATATCCTTCCTGCGACTCGGTGTACACCAGATAGGGCTCATCCTGGTCGAAGACGCAGTAGAACCCGTCGCCGCCGCCCAGGTTCGTCCAGTCGTGGTGGACGATCCCCTCTTTTGTATAGGTCCGGCTCGGACCGACCCAGTTCAGGTTGTCCTGCAGGCCGCCGCACACGCGATACGGCGTGCTCATGTCGTAGTTCACCCGGTAGAACTGCCCCGCCGCGAACCGGTTCAGGTGGTCCCACGTCGCGCCGCCATCGTACGACTGGTACGGGCCGCCGTCGGTGCCCAGCATGATGCGCTTCGGGTTCCGCGGGTCGATCCGCATCGCGTGCAGGTCCGGATGCACCTTCTCGAACAGGTCTTCGCGGAAGCTGAGCCCGCCATCGTCCGACACATGCAGCGAGAACCCCAGCACGTGGATGCGCTTGTCATTGTCCGGCGCCACGCGGATCGTGCTGAAGTAGAACGGACGCGGATTCAGATCGTTCATTCGCTTCCACGTCTCACCGCCATCCTCCGAACGGAAGACTCCGCCCGTCTTGTTCTTGACCTCCATCAGGCCGCGGTTGCCGCCGCCGTCGGAGCTGTACACGATCGCGTACACGATCTTCGGGTCTTTCGCATACACATCCAGCCCGATGTTCCCCGTGTTCACCGGCAGCCCCTGCGTCAGCTTCTTCCACGTGTTGCCCCCATCCGTGCTCTTGAAGATGCCGCCAAAATCCTTGCCGTCGGTGTACGCCGTCCCGACCTCGAACGACCACGGCGTCCGCCGCCGCCCGTACATCGCCGCATAGAGGACGTCCGGATTGCTCGGGTCGATCACCAGGTCGCAGCTTCCGACCTTCTTGTCATACGGCGCCGGCGCGGCCAGCACCTGCTTCCACGTCTTGCCGCCGTCGGTGGTCTTATAGACGCCGCGTTCCCCGCCCGGATTCCAAACGTCGCCCGTCGCCGCTGCCCACACCGTGTTCGGATCGGTCGGATGCACCACCACTCGCGCGATCACGCGGCTGTCCTTCAAACCGGCATGCGTCCAGGTCTCGCCGGCATCGGCGGACCGGTACACGCCGTTGCCCCAGCTCACGCTGTTGCGGTCGTTCGCCTCGCCCGTGCCGACGTACAGGATCTTGTTGTCGCTCGGCGCTACCGCGACCGTGCCCACCGCCGCCACCGACTCCTTTTCGAATATTCCGCTGAACGTCGCACCATTGTTCGTGCTCTTCATCACACCCGCCGTGCCCAGCGCGATATAGAACGTCGCCTCGTCCTTCGGGTCATAGGCCACATCGGTCACGCGCCCGCTCATCACCGCCGGCCCGATGCTCCGCGCCCGCAGCGCTTTCAGAAGCGACGCGTCCACGCTCGGCCCCGCCGGAGCCGCGGGTGCGGGCGCCGGCGTCGCCGCCACGTTCCTAGCCGCACCGCGCGCCGGACGTTGCGTCGCCGGCTTCTTCTCGGCAGCTTGCTGCGCCACCGACCAGCATGAGACCAACATCAGCAGTGACATTACGAAGACACTCTTGCGCATAAACCCACGACCTCGACGGGGGAACATTCGTCCCAGATTTTGCTTCAGGAAAGGCGCGACGATGATAGGGCTTGCCTCGTCGCCAAGTCAAAACGTTATACTTTGCTTCGTGCTGGTCAAACTACCGTCAGTCGCTTTTCTTCTTCTGATCGCGGTCAGCTCTGGTCAGGAAAGCCTCGCCGACCGTGCCGCAGCCGCGCGTAAGGGATCCAGCGGAACTGTTACCAACGAAGGCCGCGTCGTAAATGGGGATTATCACAACGACGTTCTGGGTTTCACTATCAAACGGCTTGAAGGGTGGCGTGCTGTCAGCCGTGGCCAGATGAACGTCAATGAAGCCTTCGGGCGCGAAGCTCTGGGACTGAAGGGCGGAATCTCCGGTTCCGCCCGGGTCTATGGCATGCACGACGCCCAAGGTTCCAGCCTGACTGTCGCAATCCTGCAGCTGCCCGCGAATGTCACCCTGGCTCAGGGTTACGCGGCGATGCGCCAGAACCTGGCCGCCAGCTTTCCTGATCCGAAGTTCAGCAAGGAACCGATCATGCTCTCCGCCCCAGGCCGATCATTCGAGGGTTTCAGGGTGGAATACGATGTGCGCGGTGTTCACATTGTGCAGTGCCGGCAAGGCGTGGTCGTGGGCGACCAGGTGGTGGATATCACGGTGACGGCCCAGTCGCACGAGAAGCTGAGCGCAGTCCTCCGGGAGCTCAAGCAGAACCTGGTGTGGCACGCACCCAAGCCGTGACCCCCACGCCTGGTCTTGTAGACTAGTAGCCACTGGCCCCGTAGCTCAGATGGATAGAGCAGCGGTTTCCTAAACCGTTGGTCGGAGGTTCGACTCCTCCCGGGGTCACCATCTTTGTTTTTCCTCTGCGCTCCCCTGCGCCCTCTGCGGTCATCCTTATCAAAACAAAAAGGGCGGACCTCAGTCCGCCCTCTCAGTGAAACGTGTAATTACCTGCCCATCCCCGGCCTCGGCGGCGACGCCGGTGGCGGAGGCGGCGGCGTCATCTGCGGCGGATTGTTCCCCTGCCGGATCACGCTCATCGCCAGCGCGATCATCGACCCCACATCGCTCGCGCTCGCCGGCAGCACCAGCGTATTGCTCGCCTTCGCCAGCTTGCCGAACTCGCCGATGTACTGTTCCGCCACGCGTAACTGCACCGCTTCAAAGCCGCCCGGCGCCTGGATCGCATCCGCCACCTTGCGGATGCCCTCCGCCGTCGCCGTCGCCACCGCCAGGATCGCCGCGGCTTCGCCTTCGGCTTCGTTCACCTGCTGCACGCGGTTCGCTTCGGACTGCTTGATCACCTGCTGCTTCTGGCCTTCAGCGGTGTTGATGGCGGCGTCGCGCACGCCTTCCGAATTCAGGATGACCGCGCGCTTTTCCCGCTCCGCGCGCATCTGCTTTTCCATCGCGGCCAGCACGTCCTTCGGCGGCGTGATGTTCCTGATCTCATAGCGCATCACCTTGATGCCCCACGCCTCGCTCGCCTTGTCCAGTTCGCTCACCACTGCGATGTTGATGTTCGTCCGCTCTTCGAAGGTACGGTCCAGCTCGATCTTGCCCACTTCGCTGCGCAGCGTCGTCTGCGCCAGTTGAATGATCGCGAACACGTAGTTCGAGATCCCATATGACGCGCGCTGCGGGTCCAGCACCCGCAGGTACAGGATGCCGTCCACGCCGACCTGCACGTTGTCCTTCGTGATGCAGATCTGCTCGGGGATGTCGATGGCCGTCTCTTTCAGCGAGTGCTGGTACCGGATCGTGTCGATGAACGGCATCAGCAGATGGAATCCCGCGCCCAGGATGGCGTGGAACCGCCCCAGCCGCTCCACCACGTATGCGTTCTGCTGCGGCACCACTACGGCCGTCTTCCATATGACGACCACTACCACCGCCGCCAATACAAATCCCACTACGACTGCAGTATCCATCTCCGCTCTCCTTCGTTGCCGCGCTCAGTCCGCCCGTACGCGCAGCATCAACCCGTCTACGTGCTCCACGCGACAGCGCTGCCCGCGCGTGATGTCGCTGGCGCCCACGTTCCGCGCGCTCCACGGCGACCCGCGCAGCTCCACGCGTCCTACTTTCTCCGGCGCAATGTCTTCCATCGCCACCGCCGCCTCGGCTTCCAGCCGGTCAACGTCCTCGCCCGAGCGCTGCTTCACGCGCGCCAGCAGCGGCTTGCGGAACAGCAGCAGTGACACCACCGCGATGCCGGAGAACAGCACCCATTCCATCCACACCGGGCCCGTCACTCCCAGCAGCTTCAGCAGGCCCACCACCATGCCGGCCACGCCGAAGAACAGCAGGAACAGCCCCGGCGTCACCATCTCGGCGATCAGCAGCAGGAAGCCCAGCACCATCCATAACCACCAGGCCATGGCCAACTCCTCTTCTTGGGCGGATTTTTGCGCAGCAGACTAACACAGCGCCGCACCGCCCGTTCGGATATACGCGGGATAGCCCCTCAGAGTCTCAGGCGATCGTCTGGCCGGGCGTCGGGTCTACCACCTCGATGCCCATCTCGCCCACCATGCGGTTCAGGTCGCGCGGCGTCCCGGTCAGCACCGGGAACGTGCCAAAGTGCATCGGGATCACGGTCGTCGGCTTCAGCAGCTTGCAGGCGTACGCCGCCTCCTTCGGACCCATCGTGAACAGGTCGCCCACCGGCAGCATCACCAGTTGCGGCGCGTACAGCTCATGGATGATGTGCATGTCGCCAAACACGTTCGTGTCGCCGGCGTGGTAGATCTTCACTCCGTTCTCGAACTCGATGACGTAGCCGCACGGCTCGCCGCCGTAGATGATCTGTCCGTCATCGTCGATGCCGCACGAGTGGTCGGCGTGCACCATCGTCACCCGGATGTCGCCCACCGTCTGCGACCCGCCCTTGTTCATCGGCGAGATCTGCTGCGCGCCCTTCTTGTTCATCCACATCGCCAGCTCGTACACGCCGACGACCGTCGGATTGTGCTGCTTGGCCAGCGCCACCCCGTCCCCGATGTGGTCGCCATGGCCGTGCGTGCATAGCATCACGTCTATCTTGCTGAATTTCTTCTGATTGTCTGGACACGCTGGGTTGTTCATCACCCACGGATCGATGAGGACGGTCTTGCCCCCGGGCGTCTCAATGCGGAATGTGGAATGCCCCAGCCACGTGATCCTTACACCATTCAGCTTTACCTTCATTGGAACGCCCTCCTTGCACTGCCATCAATCTACACATTCAAGGCTTGACCGCCGACGAGGTGTTGATCTGGTAGCCGTACAGCCTCAAGCCCCCAGCGCTCACCAGGAGCGTGAAGTCTTCGCCCGCCCTGCCCTTCTCGAACTCACTCTCGTAAGTCGCCACTACATGCTTTCCCAGCTTCGAGCTGTAGTTGATCTGCACCACCTTGAGCTTGCTCGACCGGTGCCTGCCCAACCGGGCGCGAACCTCCTCCAAGCGCTGTCGGAGCTCATCCGGCGTCTTGCCCTCGCGGAATCCGGCGTCTGCCTGGTCAATGATCTCCTGCAGCTGGCCCGCATCCATCTGCTGGTGAAAGCGCTGGGCATAGGTGTCTATGCTCTCGCGGGATACGCTCTTCTTGACGCGATAGACTTCGCGCGCTCCCCACGCGCCCGCGACCAGCAAGACCAGCACGCCGATCGCAACCTTCAGGCCCCAGCCTGCCCGCTTGCCATCGCCCATGCGCTACTTCACTCCTACGATCCGCTCGATAAGCTTGGGGTCATTCGGCAGCAGCTCTGACTTCGGCAGCCGCGGCGTCAGCTCGCGCCAGGCCGGGTGTAGCTCGAACGCCTGTTTGAACAGCGGCAGCGCCTCTTCCACCTTGCCCATGTTCACCAGCGCCACCGCGTGCCAGTACTTCATCTCCGCCACGCGGCTCTTCTCGATGCCTGTCGCCGTGCCGATGAGCTTCTCCGCGGCCGAGTACTCGCGCAGCGCGCCGGCGTTGTCCTTGTGCTCTACGGCGATATCGCCCGCGTTCATGTGGTTGTAGGCGCGCTGCAGGGTGACCAGGCGGCGGAGTTCCTTCAGCGGCTCGGCGTGATCGTCCACGCGCAGGTCGAAGACGCGGTCCTCCCAGGGCTTGCCGCTCGGCTTCGCCTTCACCACGATCAGCGCGGCTGATTGTTTACCGCGAATGTCCCCGCCCACCGCCTGCGCGGCGTCCATTGCGGCGAGCATGCGCACGGCCAGGTCGCCTTTGGTCTCTTCGAAGGCCTTCGCCATCGCCGGCCAGACCTTGTCGTTGGCCATCAGGTTCGCCTGGACGGAATAGTCCTTACCCCAGGAAATCTTGCCGTGGTATCCCGCCGGCAGACGGTCACGGTCGATCTCCGGTGTTGGATTGTCACCTCCGGCAATATGACCTGCGGCCATGATGTCTTTGCCGCCCGTCCACACCACCACGTCTCCCTTGGCGTCGATCATCGCCACCTGGCGCACGGCGCGGCCGTGGTCAGACATGAGCAGGCCCCGCAGGGTGTCGCGGGCGCTCTTTCCCGACCGCATCAACTCCAGCCCCAGCTTCCCGTAGCTCGGATCCACAAAGCTCTGTGTCGCCACCGCGCCCACGCCGGCTTCCGCCCAGGGCACGATCATCCCCACGTTGAACCAGTGCGATTGCACCGCCACGCCTATCTCGCCGGTCTGCGGGTCACGCGCCACGATGGAGTAGGTCGCCACCGGACGCAGCGGCGCCTTGACCTCTTGCGCCCATGCAGACACCAGTCCTATCAGAAGAAATAGAAGAATGCGTTTCATGAAGCCTCCTGAGACGGAGGCATTCTATCGCAGGGTGAGAGCTACTTCGCGGTTGCCTCGCGCTCCGCATGCAGATGCTGCAACGCGCGCACGTTGACTTCGCCGCGCTGCAGCGCCGCGATGCCCTCCGCCGCGGCGATGGCGGCAGATATCGTGGTGATCGTGGGGATGCGCTGCGTCACGGCCGCGCGCCGGATGGCCTTCTCGTCGAAGAACGGGTCTACGCCGAACGGCGTGTTGACCACCATCTGGATCTTGCCGCCCTTGATGAGGTCCACCACGTTCGGGCGGCCTTCCTTCACCTTGTAGACGCGCTCCACGATGATGCCGGCCTTCTCCAACTGGTCGGCGGTGCCATGCGTGGCCACGATCTTGAAGCCCAGGTCGAGGAACCGTTGCGCCAGCGCGCCGATATTGTGCTTGTCTTTGTCGGCGACGCTGATGAAGACGGTGCCCTCCAGCGGCAGCACCTGACCGGCGGAGAGTTGCGCCTTGGCGAAGGCTTCGCCGAAGTTGTCGGCCACGCCCATGACCTCGCCCGTCGACTTCATCTCCGGGCCCAGCACTGTGTCTACTCCGGGGAACTTTGCCCACGGGAAGACCGGCGACTTCACGAAGTAGCTGTTCCCGGTATCGAGTTCGGTCGCCCTCTCGACGTGCTCCGGCAGCAGCTCGCGTAGTTTCCGGCCCGTCATCAGGCGAGCGCCGATCTTCGCCAGCGGCACGCCCGTCGCCTTCGAGACATACGGCACCGTGCGCGACGCCCGCGGGTTCACCTCGATAACGAACACCTTGTCGCGCTGGATGGCATACTGGATATTCATCAGTCCCACCACCTTCAACGCCCGCGCCAGCCGGAACGTGTACTCGCGGATCGTCGCCAGCGTCGCCGCCGAAAGGTCCACAGCTGGCAGCACGCATGAGGAGTCGCCGGAGTGTATCCCTGCCTCTTCGATGTGCTGCATGATGCCCGCGATGACTACGTCTTCGCCGTCGGAGAGCGCGTCCACGTCGACTTCGGTCGCGTCTTCGAGGAAGTGGTCCACCAGGACCGGGCGCTCCTGCGAGTACTCCACCGCCTCTTTCATGTAGCGGATGACCGACTCATCGTCATAGGCGATGACCATCGCGCGCCCGCCCAGCACGTACGACGGCCGCACCAGCACCGGATACTCCACTTTGCGGGCGCCCAGCACCGCCTCTTCCACGCTGGTCGCAATCGCCCCGGGCGGCTGCGGGATGTCGAGCTCCTCCAGCAGTTTGCCAAAGCGCTTGCGGTCTTCCGCCAGGTCGATCGACTCCGGCGACGTTCCTATGATGGGCACGCCTGCCGCCTTCAGCGGTAGCGCCAGATTCAGCGGCGTCTGGCCGCCGTACTGCACGATCATCCCGATGGGCGCGCCACTCTTCGCCTCATGCTCAAAGACGCTGAGCACGTCTTCCAGTGTCAGCGGCTCGAAGTAGAGCCGGTCGCTCGTGTCGTAGTCCGTCGAGACCGTCTCTGGATTGCAGTTGACCATGATGGTCTCGTAGCCATCTTCGCGCAGCGCAAACGCGGCATGGCAACAGCAATAGTCAAACTCAATACCCTGCCCGATGCGGTTCGGCCCGCTGCCCAGGATGATGACCTTCTTCTTCTCGCTCGGCGGCGCCTCGTCCTCTTCTTCGTAAGTGGAATAGAGATAGGGCGTGTAGCTTTCAAACTCGGCCGCGCACGTATCCACCAGCTTGTACACCGGCTTGATGCCGTGCTTGTTGCGGAAGTGGCGTATCTTCTCCGCCGCACCCTTGCCTTCCATGCGCCAGCCTTCGGCGAGCCGCGCGTCGGAGACGCCCATGCGCTTGGCCTCGCGCACCAAGTCCGGCGAGATCGACTCGAACGGATGCTGCTCCACCCGCGTGAGCATGTCCGTCACTTCTTTGAGCTGGTAGAGGAACCACGGGTCGATGCCGGTGATCTTGTGCAGCTCCTTCACCGTGTGCCCGTGCCGGATGGCGTACCGCAGGTACGCGAGGCGCTCCGGATGCGGGGTGACCAGGCGTTGCGTGAGGATGCGCGGCTCGATCTTCTCCGCTCCCGCCCGCTTGCCCGTCTCCAGCGAGCGGATGCCCTTCATCAGCGCTTCCTTGAACGTCCGCCCGATGGCCATCGCCTCGCCCACCGACTTCATCTGCGGGCCCAGCGACTCGTCGGTGCCCGGGAACTTCTCAAACTGCCACTTCGGGATCTTCACCACCACGTAATCGATGCTCGGCTCGAAGCACGCCGGCGTCTTGCGCGTGATGTCGTTGGGGATCTCGTCCAGCGTGTAGCCCACCGCGAGCTTGGCCGCGATCTTCGCAATCGGGAAGCCCGTGGCCTTTGAGGCCAGCGCCGACGACCGCGACACGCGCGGGTTCATCTCGATGACGACCATGCGTCCCGTCGTGGGGTGCACGCCGAACTGGATGTTCGACCCGCCCGTCTCCACGCCGATCTCGCGGATGACGGCGATGGACGCGTCGCGCATCGTCTGGTATTCGCGGTCGGTGAGCGTTTGCGCCGGGGCCACGGTGATGGAGTCGCCCGTGTGCACGCCCATGGGGTCAAAGTTCTCGATGGAGCAGATGATGATGACGTTGTCTGCGAGGTCGCGCATCACCTCCAGCTCGTACTCTTTCCAGCCGAGCACGCTTTCTTCAATGAGGCACTCATGCACCGGCGAAAGGTCCAGGCCGCGCGAGAGTATCTCCATCAGCTCTTCACGGTTGTAGGCGATGCCGCCGCCCGACCCGCCCAGCGTGAACGACGGCCGGATGATCACCGGGAAGCCGATCTTGCCGCTGAACTCCAGTCCGTCTTTGAGGTTGTTGACCAGCGCCGACTTCGGCACGTCCAGCCCGATGCGCGCCATCGCATCCTTGAACATCAGGCGGTCTTCGGCCTTCTTGATGGCCTCGAGCTGTGCGCCGATGAGTTCGACGTTGTACTTCTCCAGCACCCCAGAATCGGCCAGCTCCACTGCCAGGTTGAGCGCCGTCTGCCCGCCGACCGTCGGCAGCAACGCAAATCCGCGCCGGGCTTCTTTGAGCGCGCTCGCGCCGCGCGCCATTCCCGTGCGGTCATCATCCATCTCGCTCTCAATGCGGATGATCTCTTCCAGGTACTCGCGCGTAAGCGGCTCGATGTAGGTGCGGTCGGCCAGTTCCGGGTCGGTCATGATCGTCGCCGGGTTGGAATTGGCGAGCACGACCTCGTACCCTTCCTGCTTCAACGCCTTGCAGGCCTGAGTGCCGGAATAGTCGAACTCCGCCGACTGGCCAATGACGATTGGCCCCGAGCCGATGATGAGAATCTTCGAGATGTCAGTGCGACGCGGCATTAGCTTCGCTTCTCAATGAACTCGTGCCCACCGGTGCAGTTCGGGCGTACCGGGGAAACGTCGAGCAAGATGTGTTCCGTCCTAGCAACTCTCTCAACAACCTCTACTTCGAACACATCTTCAAGATCAGTACCGCGGATCTTCAATCTGTAATGGCCTTTTTGCACAACTCCAAAATCAAAACGACCATCCTTATCTGTGATAACCCTGGCCACCACTGGGCCGTATTCGTGTTCACGATACTCGGTGAGCAATAATTCGGCTGACGGTACATCAAAACTCTGCCGTAGCCAGCGCCAAGGACCCCATCGGTTACCGACAACGCGCCCCTTCAGAGCAGTTACTTGATGGAAATGCCCACGGGCGAAAGTGCAACCCCAGGCTTCACCTGGCGGAAGAGCCCAGCTACAGGCGATCAGGAACGCGAGCGTTCGCGGCCATTTGGAGCCACTCCTCATCCCTTCCACTCCTCCATCATCCGCACGAAATCCTTGAACAGATAATGCGAGTCATGCGGCCCCGGCGACGCCTCCGGGTGATACTGCACGCTGAACAGCGGCATCGTCCGGTGCCGCAGCCCTTCCAGCGTGTTGTCGTTCAGGTCGATGTGGGTGAAGTCGATCTCGCTTCCCTTCAGCGACTCCGGGTCCACGGCGAAGTTATGGTTGTGCGCGGTGATCTCGATCTTGCCGGTCTTGAGCTGCTTCACCGGATGGTTCCCGCCATGGTGGCCGAACTTCAGCTTGAAGGTCTTGCCGCCCAGCGCTTGGCCGATGAGCTGGTGCCCCAGGCATATGCCGAAGATGGGCGTCTTACCCATCAGCCGCCGGATGTTCTCATGCGCATACGTCACCGGCTCCGGGTCGCCGGGGCCGTTCGAAAGAAACACTCCGTCCGGATTCAGCGCTAAGACGTCATCCGCATGCGTCTCCGCCGGCACCACCGTCACCCGGCATCCCTCTGACGCTAGCTTGCGCAGGATGTTGTGCTTGATGCCGAAGTCGTATGCGACCACATGGTGCAGCGGCGGCATGTCTTTCACGCCCACGACTTCCGTCGGCTCGTGCGAGCGCTCGCCTGTCTCCCATATGTAGCGCTGCTTGGTGCTGACCACCTTCGCCAGGTCCTGGCCGTCCATCTTCGGGATGGCCCGCGCCTTGGCGACGAGCTTCTCCGCATCCGTCTCCAGCGACGAGATGACCCCGCGCATCACGCCATGGGTGCGCAGGTGCCGCACCACGGCGCGCGAATCAATCTCCGCGATGACCGGGATCTTGTAGCGCTCCAGGTATTCGTCCGCCACCTGCTGCGAGCGCCAGTTGCTGGAGACGTGCGAGAACTCGCGCACGATCAGCCCTTCAATGTAGGGCCGGGTGGACTCGTTGTCTTCGGGATTGGTGCCGTAGTTACCGATCTGCGGATTCGTCAGGACGACGATCTGCCCCGCATAGCTGGGATCGGTGAAGATTTCCTGGTAACCGGTAAGGGAGGTATTAAAAACGACTTCGCCGTAGCACTCGGCTTTTGCCCCGTAGCCTTTGCCTCTGAAGATGCGGCCATCTTCCAGTGCAAGGATTGCCTGCATTGCCACTCCCGCCGGTGGATTTTATGGATTTTAACACACGCATTCCGCGCCGCTTTCGCCGCGTGTGGAAATCCGGGGAGCGGACTCTAGGCTTTGCGCGTCTTCAGGCTGAGTTGGTCGACCAGGCGGATGTAGTCGCTGATGAGACCGGCCGGGAACTCCGCGGTGCGGCTCGGCATCGGGAGCTTCTTGGGGACGTTAGGCACCTGGGGATCTTGCGCCATCGGGGAGGTCCTCTTCTTTTTGGGTGTGACCAGAGCGGCGAGCATCATCCTCTTTGTGGAGACTCTTGCCAAGCTAACGGGGGTGCAATGCCCCTCTCGGTGGCGGACTAGTCCTTTGGTAACACGGATTCCGAGCTATCTCCGCGGCAGCTCGGCTACTTGCACCCGGGAATCCTGCGGTGATTGATACCGCACGTGCTCCGGCGCGAAGTCGAAGCCCTCTTGCAGCCGCAGATAGTAGCGGACGCCTTGCTGTGCGCACACCGCCGGCGAGCATTTTTCTGTCATGCGCCCTGCATAGAGGTAGGTAAGCGGTACATTGTCGCCGGCCACTACCTCCAGCGGCGACGTGTTCGCCTTTATCCACTCTGCGCCGCCCTTTGCCGCGTCGAACTTCCGCCGCCAGGCGGGATGCCCGGCCTCGGTCACCGGCAGGCGCTTCGCCTGGATGTATCCGTAGTGGTCATACGCGTACAGCGCCAGCACGCAGAGAAGCGCGCCCCGCCCAAACGTCCAGCAGTCAGGCTCGTACTCCAATGACGACAACAGCTCCTTCACCCCGATCGTGAAGTAGTAAAGAAGCAGCGGCGTGAGCGGCAGCAGGTAGCGGAAGGTCGGCCCGGGCCACACGATGATCGTCCCCAGGAAGACGAGGGTGAGGATCTCCGCCAGGCGCATCTTCTTCCTCGCCACAGTAACGAATCCCGCCACCATCGCCAGGGACGCCAGCAGCGAGATGAGCTTCGTCCCCCACGAGTTCCCCATCGAGCCCGGCCCCCAGCCGATGAAGTCGCGCGGTACGAATACGGCGGTCGTCAGCTCCACCACCTCTTCCCCGCTTTCGCTCTCCGGACGGAACACCACCGGCAGCAGCAGCGCTCCGGCGTCCGCCCCTACGACCGCGGCTGTGTTCTGCCACACACGCAACGGCAGTTCACGCGCACTGATTTCGGCGGGCCGGTCCGCTCCGGCCGCGCGCTGCCAGAACTGCTCCCGATACCCACCCGGCAGCTTCGCCTGCAACTCCGACGGCGCCTGTGCCAGGACCTTGCTCTTGTACAGCAGCCACGGAGTCCCAAACATCGCTGTAGCTACGGCGAACACCGTTACGTCACGCCAGCGCCGCTCCTTCGCCATCCACAACGCGACCGCAATGATCAGCGCCACACCTGCCGACCGCGTCAGATAGGTCAACGACGCCAGCAGCGCCAGCAGCACGACCCACTTTGCGCCGCGCTGCTGCCTGTCTGCGAGAACGAGTGTCGCCAGCATCAGCGCCAGGAAAACGCACTCCGCCATCACGCTCGAGGTCGCCAGGAATACCCAGCTCGGCGCCAGGGCCACGCCGAAACCGATCAGCACCGCCACACTGCGTGGAATCTCCCACGGCGACACCAGACGATAAGTCAGCCAGCCGGCCACGCCCATCGCTACACCGGAGATTGCCTTCAGTAGCCGCAGGTTTTCGGGAAAGTCCGGAAAGAGGGCAAACACCCCCGCCAGCATCGCGGGAAATACCGGCGGGTAGTGATACACCGCGCCTTCCACGGGAAAGTTGATGAGCGTCATCCCGCGTCCACCGGCCAGCGCCTTCCCTAATACGATGTACCAGCCGTCATCTTTGAAGAGGCCTGCCGCCGCATCCAGTCGCATCCAGTAGACAGTGGCCGCGAGCACCACCCCAACGCCCAGCAGCAGACGCTGGCCGCGGGTCATGCGGTGTGGTCCGGCGCCTCACTGCGGCACCAGGCATAGGAACGCCGCACCAGCCAGGCGAACATCAAAATGGCGACCGGTAGCGCCACGAATAGCCCGAGCCGATTCAGGAACGGCTCCCATTTCTCGTAGCCACGGGTGAACATACAGTAGAAGACGCCCGCGACCATGACTCCGTAGCCAGCCAGTGAAGCGATCAGACCCGCGAAAGAAGTCGCCACGATCCCGGCCAGCATTGGCGAGAGAGACCGAAAGTGACGCGTGATGCCCATCGCTTCCTATGCCACTTGGCGCGCGATCCATGCCGCGCATTCCATTGTTCCCAGCGTGCCGCCGATGTCCTGCGTCGTCTGTTTCTGCTGCACCGCCGCCAGGATGGCGCCGTTGAGCCGCGCTGCTTCGCGCTCAAAGCCCAGGAATTCCAGCATCAGCGCCGCCGAGCCGATGGATCCGATCGGGTTCGCGATGTTCTTCCCCGCGAACGGCGGCGCCGAGCCATGCACCGGCTCGAACATCGACGTCTTCCCCGGGTGGATGTTCCCGCTCGCCGCCATGCCCAGCCCGCCCTGCAGCGCCGCGGCCACGTCCGTGATGATGTCGCCGAACATATTGTTCGTCACGATCACGTCGAACTGCTTGGGGTCGCGCACCATGTGCATGCACAACGCGTCCACGTACATGTGGGCCGTCTCGATGCCCGGATACTCCGCCGCCACCAGCTTGAACACCCGCTGCCACAGGCCGCCCGCATACGTCATGACGTTCGACTTGTCGGACATCAGCACCTTTTTGCGCCCGAGCTTTTTCGCATACTCGAATGCATAGCGGATCACGCGCTCCACGCCCTTGCGCGTGTTGTAGTCCTCCTGGGTCGCCACCTCGTCCGCCGTTCCCGGCTTGAGTGCGCCGCCTGCGTCCATGTAAAGCCCTTCGGTGTTCTCGCGGATCACCACGAAGTCCACGTCCGCCGGTTTCACGTTCTTGATGGGACACAGCGCCTCATCCAGCAGCTTCACCGGACGCACGTTCGCATACAGGTCCATCTTGAAGCGCATGCCCAGCAGGATCTCTTTGGCGTGGATGTTGGACGCGACCCGCGGGTCTCCAAGCGCGCCGACGAAGATCGCGTCGAAGTCGCGCTCCAGCATCGCGAAGCCGTCCGCCGGGATGGTGGTGCCGTCTTTGAGGTAGCGGTCGGCCGACCAGTCGAACTCCGTGAACTCGAGCGGTGCGCCCGTTGCTTTCAGGACTTCCAGCGCCGCCGGGATGACCTCTTTGCCGATGCCATCGCCCGGCACCACCGCGATTCTCTTTTTCTGGGTCACGGCAAGCAAGATAACAGAAAAGCAGCCGCCAGCCACCAGCCGCTAGCGACGTCGCGCCCTCTTCTATAATCAAATGTTCAGGCCGATGACCCAGACCACCCAGACGACCGCGCGTACCGCCCTGGCGGAGAAGCTTGCCGCCGCCGGCGCCACGCTTGCGCCCTACGCGGGCGCTGAGACCGCCGCTCGCTTCGGCGCGGCCGATGTCGAGCGCGAGTTCGCCGCCCTGACCGCCGGCTGCGCCGTCTACGACCTCGGTTGGCGGGGCAAGATCCGCGCCACGGGAGAAGACCGCGTCCGCTGGCTGAACGGCATGGTCACCAACAACGTGAAGGACCTGGCGCTGAACCAGGGCAATTACAACTTTGTCCTCAGCGCCCAGGGACGCATCCTCGGTGACATTTACATCTATCACCGCGGCGACCATCTGCTCCTTGACACCGAACGCTCCCAGGTCGAGCCGCTGCTCAAGACGCTCAACCACTTCATCATCATGGACGACGTCGAACTCGCAGACATTTCCGGTGAGTTGACCTCCATCGGCGTCCAGGGTCCGCAGTCCGACGATGTCCTGAAAGCTGCGGGCGTGCCTGTCGCCTGTGCTGATCCGCTGGTCGCGTGCGACGTCGACTGGAAGGGCCGCAAGCTCACCATCACCCGGATGGCCAGCCCGGATTTTCTGACCTATGAGCTTTGGCTCGCGCCCGCCGACGCCGCGCCGCTCTGGGACGCCATCGTCGCCGCCGGCGCTACGCCCGCCGGCACCGAAGCTTTGGAGAAGTTTCGCGTGATGGCGGGAGTGCCGCGTTACGGCGTCGACATCACCGAGCGCTACCTGCCCCAGGAAACGAACCAAGGCCACGCGCTCAACTTCAGCAAGGGCTGCTATATCGGGCAGGAGATCGTCGAGCGCATCCGCTCCCGTGGCCAGGTGCACCGCGGCCTGACCGGGTTCACCTTCGATTCGCCCGTTGCGCCCGGCGCTAAGATCCAGGTCGAAGGCAAAGACCTCGGCGAGTTGACCAGCAGCGCACAAGTGCAGGGGCGGAATCTGGCGCTGGGCTACATCCGGCGCGAGGCGGAGAAGCCCGGGACGCAGGTCACCGCCGGCGGCGTAGCCGGAAAAGTGGCCAGTCTACCCTTCAAGTTTTAGTTGAGGACTTCATGGCAGATAAAGGTAAAGAAGAACAATTTGTAGTCTCTGACCGCCGTAAGTTCACCTCGGAAGGTGAACTGCGCGGCGATGCCCGCGTAGAAGAGGCGGCCCCGGAAGCCCAGGCCCCTCCCTCCGCCCCGCCCGAATCCAAGCCGCCGCAAGAGATGCCAGCTCCTCCCTCCGCCGCCGAGCAGAGCGCGCAGCACGCCGACTACAAGGCCGCCGGCAAGCAGATCGACTCCATGCTCGACGCCGCTGGCGCCAAGCGCCCTCCCGCCGCCGAGATGGAGATGACCTTCGAGAAGTTGGTCCTCTCGCTTTACATGACCGCCATGATGCAGATGGGCATGGTGCGCGAGGAGAACACGCCCCCGCAGCCGGACATCATCGGCGCTCGCCAGACCATCGACACCATCGCCCTGCTCGGCGAAAAGACGAAGGGCAATCTCACCGAGCGCGAGTCGCACCTGCTACAGAACTGCCTCTTCGAATTGCGCATGGCTTTCCTCGAGATCATGAAGGTCATCACCACCGCGCCGCCCGCGCCGGAGAAGAAGTAGCGCGTGAAGGCCACGCTCACCGTCCTCGGCAGCGGCACCTCGATGGGCGTTCCCACCATCGGCTGCGACTGCGGTGTCTGTACCTCGCCGGACCCGCGCGACCGCCGCAGCCGTCCCTCGGTGCTGGTGCAGTACGAAGGCCGCAACGTTCTCATTGACACCACGCCCGACTTCCGCGAGCAGGCCATCCGCGAAGGCATCAAGCACCTGGACGCCGTCCTCTACACCCACGCCCACGCGGATCACATCCTCGGCCTCGACGATCTCCGCCCCGTGACCTTCCGCCGCGAAGAGAAAGTCCCGCTCTACGCCGGAGCGCACGCCGCCGAAACCATTCGCTCCGTCTTCCGCTACGTCTTCGAGAACACCTACAAGTTCGGGAACATGGCCCGCGTCGACCTGCACCCCCTCGGAGATGCGGTCGATCTGTTCGGCGTGCGCTTCGAGGTGGTGAAGGTCATACACGGCGACGCCGAGATCGACGGCTTCCGCTTCGGCTCCGCCGCCTATCTGACCGACTTCAGCGAGATCCCCGAGCGCTCCCTCGCCCAGCTCCAAGGGCTCGACATCCTCTTCCTCGACGCGCTGCGCCACAAGCCGCACCCCGCGCACTCCTCCGTCGAGCAGTCCCTGAAGATCGTCGAGCAGCTCAAGCCCCGGCGCACCTTCTTCACTCACATCTCCCACGACCTGCCGCACGAGGCGACGAACGCCGCCCTGCCCCCGGGCGTGCAGCTGGCGCATGACGGCCTCAAGTTGGAGTTCGAGATCTGATGCGCGTCTTCCAGCACCTCGGAGAGCTTCCCGCGGGCTTCGGTCCCACCGTGGTCAGCGTCGGCAACTTTGACGGCGTCCATCGCGCCCACTGCGCCGTGCTGAAAGAAGTCGTCGCCCGCGCCAAGGCGATCGGCGCTCGCAGCCTGGCCGTCACCTTTGAGCCGCATCCCACGCGCATCCTGCGCCCCGAGTCCGCGCCCAAGCTCATCACGCCTCTGCCGGAGAAGACGCGTCTCCTCGAGCAGACCGGCCTCGACGCCCTTCTCGTCCTTCCCTTCAGCCGCGACCTTTCACTGATGAAGCCCCGCGACTTCGCCCAGCAGATCCTCTGCACCGCTCTCCAGGCGAAGGAAGTCCACGAGGGCTTCAACTTTCACTTCGGCCACAAGGCTGAAGGCAACATCGAACGGCTGCGCGACTTCGGCAAGGAGTACGGCTTCGCGGTAAAGGCCTACGACGAGATGACCCTCCGCGGCCATCCCGTCTCCTCTACCAGCATCCGCAAGCTGCTCGCCGCCGGACGGGTCGAGCACGCGCGCCATCTGCTCGGTCGCCCATTTGCCCTGCTTTCGACCCCCGGCCGCGGCCGCGGCTACGGCCACAAGTACACGGTGCCCACCATCAATCTCGCGCGCTATGACGAACTGGTCCCGGGCAACGGCGTGTACATCACTCGCACTCGCGTCGGCGACGAGACCTTTGATTCGGTCACCAACGTCGGCAACCGCCCGACCTTCGGCGACGATTCCTTCGCCATCGAGACCCATCTGCTGAACTTCCATCCCATTGACGTCAGCGCCGACACGCCGGTCGAGCTCTCTTTCCTCAAGTACCTGCGCCCGGAGATGAAATGGCCGGACGTTGACGCGCTGCGCCAGCAGATTGCCAAGGACGTCCACCGCGCGCGCCGCTATTTCCACCTTTGCCGCCTGATGTAGAATCCCGCCACTCATGCCGCTCTTTCCCGGCGTCACCTCCGACCAGAAGAAGACACTCACCGCCGCCGCCCTCGGCTGGGCGCTCGACGCCTTCGACGTCATGCTCTACGCCCTGGTGCTCGCGCACGTCATGCGCGACCTCGGCATGGACAAGCCCACCGCCGGCCTGCTCGGCACCTTGACGCTGCTCGCTTCCGGCATCGGCGGCGTGCTCTTCGGATTCATCGCCGACCGCATCGGCCGCACCAAGGCGCTGATGCTGAGCATCCTCACCTATTCGGTCTGCTCGTTCGGCTCCGGTCTGGCGAACTCCATCCTCGTCCTTGCCATCTTCCGCTTCATCCTCGGGCTCGGCATGGGCGGCGAGTGGAACACCGGCGCCACCCTCGTCGCTGAGACTTGGCCCGTGCACCTCCGCGCCAAGGCGCTCTCCATCGTCCAGAGTTCCTGGGCGCTCGGCTACGCCGCCGCCGCGCTCGTCGCCGGCGTGCTGCTCACGCATTACAACTGGCGCATCGTCTTCTTCGTCGGCATTGCGCCCGCGCTCGTGATTCTCTGGATCCGCGCCAAGGTGCCGGAGTCGCCCATGTGGGAGGCGCACCGCGCCGCTCCTCCGTCCGCCGATCAGGCCGGCTTTGCCACCATCTTCAGCCCGCGCTACATCAAGCCGACGCTGGCCCTGCTCTTCATGAATTTCTTCGGGATGTTCGCCTGGTGGGGACTCTTCACCTGGATGCCGCCGTATCTTTCGCTGCCCGTCTCTGAAGGCGGACGCGGCTTCGGCGTCATGGACACCACCAAGTTTTTGGTCACCCTGAATCTCGTGGGGATGTTTCCCGGCTACGCACTCTACGGCTGGGTCGCCGACCGCATCGGCCGCCGCCTGTCGTTCATCCTCTACACCGCGGCCGCGGCCGTCCTGGTTCCCATCTACGCGCAGGCGCGCAGCGAATGGGCCATCATGGTGCTCGGCGTGCTGGTGGCGTATTGCGGCACCGGCTTCTTCTCCGGCTCCGGCATCATCGCCAGCGAGATCTTCCCCACCAGCGTTCGCGCCCGCGCCCTGGGCTTCACCTACAACGGCGCGCGCGCCCTGAGCTCCATCGCGCCCTTCGTCATCGGCTACGTCGGCCAGAAACATGGCCTCAGTGGCGCTTTCTATCTCTGCGCCGCAGGATTCGCCTTGTCGTCATTGGTCGCCACGCAGATTCCCGAAACGCGGGGGAAGGAGCTGGACTAAGCGGACTCTCGCAGGCCGTCACGCTTCCAGAAGGCGAGATAGTAGATGATCGGGCCGATGGGCCAAGCACACAGAAGGACAAAACCCAGTATTTTCTGGTCAAATGGTGCTTTCATTCTCCAGCAGTGCTTGAGAAAGGTATCCAATATCTCAAAGGTGGAGAGCACGAGCGGAATACCGATGCAAAGTATTATGGTGGTGTCCAGCGGCCCTTGCGCAACCCAATGAAAAGGTCCGATTTGGGATTCAATTGCGAGTGCAACCCCGGTCCACGTCGTGATGATTGTCAGCGACAGCCTTAAACGGCCGTCTTTGGAGAATTTTCTTCTCAGTGTTTCCTTCATGCGTGCTCCACCGGGTGCGGCTCCGGACGCCGGTCCGGCATCTGCACCAGGATCGTCGCCGTCAGCACGATGGCAATGCCCACCGCCTGGATCCATCCCACCGCCTCATGCACAAACGTCGCGGCAAACAGGATGGCGAACACCGGCTCCAGGCATGAGGTCACGATGGCCCGCGTTGGGTCGAGGTACTGCAGCCCCGCGAAGTAGCACGAGAATGGCAGCAGCATCGACGTAATGGAGAACACCAGCAGGAACAGCCACTGCTCGGCTGAGTATCCCGCCGCGTAGATCTTCCACGGCGGATTCACGATCATCCAGAATGCCGCCGCCGATGCCAGCGCATACACCAGCACCTTCCAGCGGTCGTGCCGGTTCACCAGCGACCCGCCCACGATGTTGTAGAACGCAAACGACATCCCCGCCAGCTCCGCTGCGACCACCCCGCCCCAATGCAGCTTGATCCCGACCACGTTGAGATACGGCGCGTCGGGAATCGCCACTACCGCGCCGATCGCCAGCACACTCCCCACGAACGCCAGCAGCACCGCCACCACGCGCACTGGCGTCGCGCGCTGCAGTCCGCGCCACACCATGTACAGCAGCACCCAGATCGGCGCCACGTACTGCAGGATGATCGCCGTGGCCACGCTCGTCTTCTCGATGGCGTAGTAGTAGAAGTAATTCGACGCCGCCAGCCCAAGGATCCCCAGCAGCACGCAATACCATAGGTCCTTGCGCGGTATGCGCAGCCCCGCGCCGCCCTTCCAGAAGAAGACGATGGGAAAAAGTATGAGGAGTGAGAATGAAGTGCGCGCCTGCGCCAGGATGAGCGGGTCGATGGGCCGCGCGTCGGCGCCGAAGAGCCCGGTGAACGCCGCCTTGCCCAGCGTGGCCGAGCCGCCCCAGAAAAGCGTCGCGGCGGCGATCAGCAGGTATCCGCGTACCGGATGTCGGGTGGGTTTCAAGCTCTGACGGTTGTACTAACCCGCCAGCATCTTGTCCAGCCGCTCCGGATCGAACCCGATCATGACCTCATCGTCCACCACGATGGTCGGCGTGGAGCGGCTCTGGTACTTGCCCACGAGCTCGCGCACGGCCTCGCGGTCCTGGGTGATGTCGCGATCGATGAATGTGATCCCTCTCTCCGAGAGGTGGCTCTTCGCCCAATTGCAGGGCGGTCAACCCGGCTGGCTGAAGACCATGACTTTCTTCGCGGTCATAAGACTCCTCTAGAAGGAAGGATTATCGCACCAACGCTACGGGTTGCCGTCGGCATATTCGATTACCGAGGTGATCTGGGCCGTCTTCTGCACCATCTGCGAGACCGAGCAGTACTTGGACTCTGACAGCCGCACCGCATCTTCCATCGCCTTCTTCGGTACGTCGCCGCTCACGGTGTAGATGACCTTGATCTTGGTGTAGACCTTCGGCGGCTCGGCCGCTCTCTCGGCCTCGGCCCGGACCTTCAGCCCCGTAAACGCCACACGCTTCTTGGTCAGGATGCTGACTACATCCGTCGCCGTGCAAGCGCACAGGCCGACCAACACCAGGTCCATCGGGCCGGGAGCCGTATTGCGCTCGCGATCGGAATCTACCACCAGCGCGTGTCCGCGCGAATCGGCGGCGAACCGCTCCCCATCCAGCCATCTCACCTCTGCTTCAACCATCGTTACCTCGTGTTGTCGGTCTGCGGCTCTGTGTGTATCAACACCTTGAACAGCTCCGGCGCCGCTTGCTTGAACCGTATCTCCAGCGCCGTCGAGACGTCATGCACCCGCGCCAGTGGTAAGTCGTCCGCCATCGTGACGTGGCAGGAAAGATACATCAGATCGCGCACCTTCTTCAGCACGAGCTCGTGGATGTCGATGACCTCCGGGAACTCACGCACGATGCCGCGCAACCGTTCCTCCAACGCCGCATCGCGCACGACCTCTTTTCCTTTCTCCACCGTGTTCGGCTCGCTCTCGATGTGGGTCAGGATGCTCGATACCTCCGGTATCTGCTCTTTCATTTCCGCCTCGAGCCGAGTCACCACGTCGTGCGCCTGCTTCAGGGTCAGGCTCTCGTCCAGCTCCAGGTGCTGCTCCACGTGAATGCGCCCGCCGAGGTCCTGCACGCTCACGTCGTGCACCGTGTAGTTGTTGCCGGTGGCCACGCCGCGGATCCGGTCAAAAAGGTTCTCCGTGCCCGCCGCGCGCGGGATCGAACGGACCAGCACGTCGGCATTCGGCAGCACTCGCTGTACCGCCTCGCTCACGGCGCCCACCACTTGTTCGGACCGCTGAAAGGTCACTCGCCGCGACATACCCACGCTCACATCCGCAAAGTAGCGGTTCCCCGCACGCCGTATCCGGATGCGGTCTACTTCCATCACATCCGGCACCGTCGCCACCTCGTCCGCGATCTGCGCGCGGACTCCTGCCGGAGCCGCATCCAGCAGCGCGTCGATCGTCTGCCGCGCCAGCCGCCAGCTCACGTGGATGATGACCATCGCCACCAGCAGCGCGGTCACCGGGTCCGCCATGGCCAGCAGCGGCACGTCATACCGCTCCCCGGCCCACACCAGCACCAGCCCCAGCACCACCACGCCGCTCGACCATATGTCCGTATGGAAGTGCAGCGCGTCCGCCTCCAGCGCCTGGCTGTCATATTTCACCGCGATCTTCTTCAGCCGGTGGGAACGCCACCAGTCCAGGACCATCGAGACGATCATCACCACGAATGCCGCCACGGTCGGCTTCACGTGGAACTCGCCCGTCACCAGCCGGTGGATCGCCTCATAGACGATCCACACGCAGGTCAGCAGAAGCAATCCCGTCTCAAGGAATGCGGAAAAGTTCTCCACCTTGCCGTGCCCGTATTGGTGGTCTGCATCGGCGGGCCGGTCGGAGACGCGGACAGAAAAATAGGTGATGACCGCGGCCACAAAGTCCAGCCCGGAGTGGGCGGCTTCCGAGAGGATGCCCAGGCTGCCCGTGCTCAACCCGACCCACAGCTTGGAGCCGGTGATGATCATCGCCACATAGACGGAATTGAGCGCGACGCCGCGCTTCTCCGTCTGTATGGAATGCAACTCGGCCTGGGGGTCGGTGGACATCCGTCCATTATCACAAATGGGCTCCCCCGCCGCGACTATGCTACGATGCAGCACATTCCCCCAGTGCGCCCGCGCCCTGCCGCCGGCGCCGAAATCATCCACCTTGTGAAAGTGAGACCCTCAGTGAAGATTCGTCAGCCTATCGTCGTGCTCCTGCTTTCGACCCTCGCGGTCGCCCAAGGCACTACGCCGCAGAAGACCCAGACTCCGGCCAAATCGGCGCCCGCAAAGACGACGCAAGCCCCCGCGCCCAAGCCTGCGGCCCCTGCCGCGGCCACGCCCGCGCCGGCGGCCCAGCCGGGCCCCAACGACGTCGTGGTCACCGTGAATGGCGTTTGCGCTGCCGGCACCCCGGCGGAAAGCTGTAAGCGCACTGTCACCCGCGCCGAGTTCGAGCGCGTCATCGCCGCCCTCGGACAGGACGTTCCGCCCGAGAGCCGCCGCCAGCTCGCCGCCGTCTACGTCCAGTTGCTCGCGATGGCGAACGAGGCGGAGAAGGACGGCCTCGACAAGGATCCGAACTTCGCCGAGCGCATGCGCCTGGAGCGGATGCGCGTCCTCGCCCAGGCCATCGAGCGGAAGATGCAGGGCGCCGCCAAGCCCACCGAGCAGGACGTCGAAAACTTCTACGCGGAGAACAGCCCTCGCTTTGAGGAGTTCTCTCTCCGCCGCATCGTGGTCCCAAAGACCATCGCGGGCGAAGCCAAGGTGGAAGAGATGAAGGCGCTCGCCACCAAGGTCCGCGAGCGGGCCGCTGCGGGTGAAGACCCTGACAAGCTGGAGGCTGAGGTCTACGCCACCGCCAAGGTCCCAGGCGCGCCCCCGGCTACCAGCCTCGGTTGGAAGCGCCGCGGAGCCATGGACCCGCGCCACGAACCGCAGATCATCAACCTGCGCTCCGGCCAGCTCTCCGAGCTCCTCGAAGACGCGCAGAGCTTCTACATCTATAAGGTGGACTCCAAGCGCATCATCCCGCTGGCAACGGTCCGCGACGATATCGAGCGCGTCCTGGCCAATCAGGGCGCCGAGAACCGGCTGCGCGCGCTGCTCGGCAGCATCCGGGTGGACATGAACGACGCTTACTTCGGTCCGCCGCCCGCACCGCCGCGCCCGGCGACACCTCCGCAACAGCAGCCCGCCACTCCGCCCAAGCAGTAGCTCCCATGGCGGACGCTCGGCCCAGCATCGTAGTGACAGGGGCCGCTGGCAATCTTGGCCAGCGGCTCTTGCCGCTTCTGTCGGGTTACCGCGTCATAGGCGTCGACTTCCGCCCACCGCAGGACACCTCCGCACTCGCCGCCTTCTCTGAACTCGACCTCGGCGCCGAGTCTTCCTGTGACGCGCTCGTCACCCTCTTGCGCGAACACGATGTCCGCGCCGTCATCCACCTGGCCTTCGTCATCGATCCGCTCCAGACCGGCGTCCTCGACCCCGACCGCATGTGGCAGATCAACGTTGCCGGCACTGCCCGTGTGATGGAGGCCATCGCCGTGGTCAACCGTACCGGCGGTGCGGTGCGCCAGTTCATCTTTCCCAGCAGCGTCTCTGCCTATGGCCCGGACACCCCGGGCCTCGTGAATGAAGACCATCCGCTCGGCGCGCATACGCTGCCCTATGCCGTGCACAAGATGGAATCTGATCGCGTCGTGCAGGCGCGCGCCGAGGCGTTAGGCGATTGCAGCACTTACATTCTGCGTCCGCACATCTTCACCGGCGCCACCATGCAGAACTATCTTGTCGGTGCGTTGCGCGGCACGCCCACCGGAAAAGGCAAGCTCGCCGAGTCGCTCCGTCGCCGCGGCACGCGTCTCCCCATGATGCTTCCCTTCGGCGATGCCTATTTGGACAAGCGTTTCCAGTTCGTCCACGTCGACGACATGGCCCGCCTCATCGCCCACATCGTGGGCCACGTTCCGCCGCGCGCCCAGACCTTCATCCTCAATGTCGCTGGACGTGGCGAGGCCCTCACCATCGCCCGCTGCGCTGAGATCGGGCGCGCCAAACTGCTGCGCCTGCCCGGCCGCGCGGCCTGTAAGGTCCTGCTCAAGTTGATATGGGGTTTGGGTATCTCCGGCGTCCCGCCGGATGCGCTGCCCTACGTCGTCGGCTCGTACACCATGGACACCACGCGCCTGAAGGATTACTTGGGCGGCGATTATGAGCGCGTCATCCAGTTCACCATCGAAGAAGCCCTGCGCGACAGCTTTGAACCGCTGTCCGCAGTCGAACCCACTTCAGCCTCTCTCGGCCAGCCAGCGTAGCCCCCGGCTACTGCCTACTGGCTACCGGCTTCTTCCCGCGATACAGGCCCGCGATGCCGAACGTGTACGGCGTCCATGACACTTCGCTGAAACCGGCCTCGCGCATATGCTCCACCATCTTCTCTGGTGCGGGAAACTTCTCCACCGACGCCGGCAGGTACTCGTACGGGCCGCGCACGCCGGAGATCAACGTGCCGATCGCCGGCAGCACCTTGCGGAAGTAGAACGCATACACCTTGCCCAGCAACCCGCCGGGCTCGCTGAAGTCCAGGATGCCCATTTCCCCGCCCGGCGCCAGGACGCGATGGATCTCGCGCAACCCTGCCCTGTAGTTCGCCAGGTTGCGGAATCCGAACGCGGATGTCACCAGATCGAATCTTTCATCGGCGAACGGCAGGTTCAGCGCATCGGCTTCCACCCCGACCACTCCCTTGCCCGCAAACTTCTCCCGCCCGCGCGTCAACATCTGGTGCGCAAAGTCTGCGCCGATGTGTGAAATCGCATCCTGCGGCGCGCGCTTGCGCAGTGCCAGCGTCATGTCGCCTGTGCCGCAACACAGGTCGAGCACCCGCGCATCCGGACGTTTCAGGATGTGGTCGAATCTTCGCGCCGTCCGCCACCACCACAGGCGGTCTACATTCGCGGACAGGACGTGGTTCAGCAGGTCATAGCGCGGCGCGATCTCGTCGAACATCTGCCGCACCGCCTGCGCCGCCTGGCGCTCGTCCGCCGCGCCTGCCGGGGAAGCCCCCGCTGCAGCCTGCTTCACTGTTTCAGGCATGCGCGTGCCCTCGCATCGCCGAGGCGTTTCGCATCGCTTGCAGCCCGCGCTCGATCGCGATCTCCGTCACGTCATTCGCGATCACCGTCTTGCCGATCTCTTTCAGTAGCACAAAGTGCGGGGTGCCATTGCGCGTCTTTTTGTCCCGCGTGACGTAAGGCCGCAACACTTCATCCGCCAGGTTCGCCTCCGGCAGCGGCCCATATGCCTGCACTGTTTCCGTCACTCGCGCTGCGGTCGCTGGTGACGTCACACCCATCTCTACCCCGATGTGCGCCGCCGCCACCATTCCCCAGCCCACCGCCTCGCCGTGGAGATAGCGCTTGTACTCTGTCGCCGCCTCCAGCGCATGCCCGATGGTATGTCCGAAGTTCAGCACCCGCCGCAGGTCGCTTTCGCGCTCATCGGCCGCCACGATCTCCGCTTTGATCTTCGCCGACTCCGCCACGATCCGCTCCAGCGTACCTGCGTCATGCTTCAAGATCTTGCCGCGCTTCTCCCGCGCAAAGTCGAACAGGCTCTTGCTCCGGATGGCGCCGCTCTTGATGACCTCGAACATTCCGGCGCGGAACTCCCGCTCGTCGAGCGTGCTCAGCACCTCCGGGTCGGAGATGACCAGCTTGGGCTGGTGAAACGTTCCTGCCAGGTTCTTCCCTGCCCCCAGGTTGACACCAGTCTTGCCGCCGATCGCGGCATCTACTTGTGCCAGCAGCGTCGTCGGTATCTGGACCACCGGTATCCCGCGCATGTACACCGACGCCGCGAACCCCGCCATGTCTCCGATGACGCCGCCCCCCAGCGCGATCACCGCGCTGGCGCGATCGACCCGCGCCGCCGCGAACTCTTCGAGCAGATGCTCCACGTTGCTGAGCTTTTTCGCCGTCTCGCCGTCATCCACCTCGATGACCGCGAATGCCAGCTTCGCCTCCGCCAGCGATGCCTCCAGCTTCTTTCCCCAGAAGCTCCTGACCCGCGGCGAAGTGACGACGACCCACCGCGACGGCGGCACCTTGAACAACTTCGCGCACAGCTTTCCCGTCTTCGCCAACAATCCGTGCTCTACCAGCACTTCATAAGGCGCAGGCTTCACTTTGACGGGAATCGTCTTCACGCTTTCATCATCGCATGGGCGCGGAGGCGCCACAAATCAGCGTGATACCATCGCATTGAAGCGCGCCTCCATGTCCGACCTTCCCCAGGAAACCGATTTCATCGTTGTTGGTGCCGGCGTGGCCGGCTTGCGCGCCGCCATCGCTCTCGCTGATGCGGGCCGCGTCCTGGTCATCGCCAAACGCAACCTCACTGAGTCCGCCACCGAGTACGCCCAGGGCGGCGTCGCCGTGGTCCTGAATGATGAGGACGAAGTCGGCCTTCACCTGCAGGACACCATCGCCGCCGGCGACGGCATCGTCAACGAGGCCGCCGCCCAGGTCCTCGTCGAAGAAGGCCCTGACCGCATCCAGGAGCTGCTGGAATGGGGCACGCAGTTCGACCGCGAAGGCTCCAAGCTGACCTTCACCCGGGAAGGCGCCCACTCACGCTCGCGCGTCCTGCACGCCCACGGCGACTCCACCGGCCGCGAGATGGGCCGCGCCCTGGCCGCCGCCGCCGGCACCCGGCCCAACATTTCTTTTCGCGCCTTCGAGTTCAGCGCTGACCTGCTCCTCGGCGATGACGGCCGCGTCGCCGGTATCCGTCTCGTCAGCGAGGACGGCGTCTTCTCCAGCGTGCGTGCCTCCGCCGTCCTGCTGGCCACCGGCGGCGCAGGTCAGGTCTACCGCGACACCACCAACCCCGCCGTCGCCACCGCCGACGGCGTCGCCATGGCCTACCGCGCGGGGGCGATCATCAGCGACATGGAGTTTGTCCAGTTCCATCCCACCGCGCTCTACCTCAAGGACGCGCCGCGCTTCCTGCTCTCCGAAGCGCTCCGTGGGGAAGGCGCATACCTCGTCAACGCGGCGCACCAGCGCTTCATGCTGGACGCCCATCCCATGGCGGAACTCGCGCCGCGCGACGTCGTCGCCCGCGCCATCGCCCAGCAGCTCGCGCAGACCGAAGGCCCCGAGCCCGTCGTCTACCTCGACCTTCGCCACCTTGACGCGCTCCACATCGCCACTCGCTTCCCCCGCATCCTCGCCACCTGCCGCGAGTATGGCATCGACATCACTCGCGACCTCATCCCCATCCGCCCCGCTGCGCACTACCTGATGGGTGGCGTCCAGTCCGACCTCGAAGGCCGTACCTCGCTGCCCGGCCTGTTCGCCGCGGGTGAGGCCGCGTGCACCGGCGTCCACGGCGCGAACCGTCTCGCCAGTAATTCATTGTTGGAAGGCTTGGTCTTCGGCGCGCGCGCCGGCCTATGCATGCGCAATGAGCTTGGCCAGCGCTCCCCTTCGCTCCGCACTGTTCCCGAGGAAACACACCGTCCCGACGACCCCGAGCGCTGGATCGAGACCGTCAAGAACGTCATGTGGCGCAACGCGGGCGTCATCCGTACCGCGAGCGGCCTCCGCGAGGCCCTCGAGATCCTCGAAGCTCTCGAGAACCGTATGCCGCCGCCCGCCTCACGCCGGAGTTGCGAGGCCCACAACCTCCGCCAGGCCGCCGAACTCATCGTCCGCTCCGCGCTCGCGCGCAAGGAGAGCCGCGGCGCGCACTTCCGCACCGACTTCCCCGCGCACGACGACGCGCACTTTCGCGCGCACTCGCACATCCGCGACCACTTCGTTAGTTTTTCTTAGGGATTACTTGCGTCCGGCGCGCTTCTGCGCCACCACCAGCCCTCGCGGCGTCGGCATCAGCACCACCGATATCAGCCCTTCGGCCTCCATCTTCAGCGCCGCGTCGCGCACCGTCTTCAGGTGGGAGCTCGCGTCGTGCATCAGGATGATGCCGTTCGGATTCATCTGCGGCAGGAAGCGACGCACCTCCTGCTCGCGCAGCGGCGGGTCGCTGTCGCTGAACAGCATGTCCACCGTGCCTTCGACCTTCGTCTCCAGGCTCGACTCGTTCCGGTACTCGATCCACTCCCCCAGCCCCGATTCGTCGATCCGTTGCTTCGCCTTCGCGAATACCTTCGGGTCGTACTCGCAGGTGATCACCTTCCCGAAGCCGTTCTGCTTCAGCCCCTCGGCCAGCCACAGCGTGCTGATGCCCATGAACGTTCCCGTCTCGACGATGACGTTCGGCTTCACTGTTGTGACCAGGCACTTCAGGAACTCCAGCACCTCGACTTCAGCCGTCATCGAGTCGTACATCCGCCAGCGTTCCGGGTGCGGACACTCCGGCGTCGCGCGGTGATACTCCGGCTGCAGCACGTCGCCGCGTTGCGCCACATGGTCCAGTATCCGGTGCTCGCCCTTCTGCTCACGAAACTCTTTTTTCACCCGGATCAGCCAAACCACGCCGCCCGCTACAGCGAACAGGCTGGCGATCTGCGCGTTGCTTAGTCCGAACAGCACCGGCGGATTGATCCGTATGAACTCCACCAGGAACCGCTCCGCGCCCATCAGGATGAACAGCTCCGCCGTCACCTGCCCCTGCGGACGCGGCCCACGCACCGCCTTTGCTCCCAGCCGCCACAGGTAATAGAAGATGGCCACGCCCGCCAGGAACTCATATATCGGCGTCGGATGCACGCGCTCCGTCGTCGGCACCAGTCCGTGCGGAAAGCTCATTCCCCACGGCAAGGACGTCGGCTGCCCATAATCTCCGTCGCCGGAAAGCAGGCACCCGATCCTTCCCACCGCGTACCCCAGCGCCGCCGCCGGCGCGGCGGCGTCCATCAGCGTCGGCAGAGCAATCTTGTACTTCCGCGCGAAGTACCAGAACATCGCCGTGCCTGCCAGGAAGCCGCCGTACCATGCGAACCCGGTGCGGCTGAACAGCAGCGTCAGCGGCTCCGCCATCAGCTCGCGCGGCGACTCCAGCACGTGCCACAGCTTCGCGCCCACCAGGCCCGCCACCGCCAGCAGCAGCACCATAGTGTTCGCGTCGGCTTTCAGCCCACGACGCTTCAGGTCCGCCTGCAGCACGAAGTAACCGGCGACGAACGCCAGCCACATCAGCAAGCCGAACGTTCCCAGGCTCAGCGGCCCGATCTCGATGTAAGGGATCATGAAGAGAAAAGTATAAGTTACGGCCTGATGCTGCCCCGGACCGCGAAGCCCGCCGGCACGATCAGCATCTGCGGCAGCGTGCCGTCGCGGCGACCGTGCAACCGCAGCTCCGCCAGCGTATCGATCTTCAGCACTTCGCGCAGAAAGCCCGCCCCCGGCGCGTCTTTTACCTCGAATAGGTCGCCCGGCCGGAACCTTTTCTGCGCTGCCGCCAGCAGCTCCTCTTCCGACCGGAAGTCCTTATACAGCCGCGGCTCCAGCGCGATCGCCCACCACACGTCATATTCCGCTTCGCCGTCGTCTTTCGGACGCATATTGATTACGCGGTTGTGGTCGTAGATTGCTAGCACCTCAGATTCGGAGCGGAAATCATCGCCGGGGATGACGATGTAGAGGTTAAGCCGTTTGTCGTGCAGCTTGCTCTCGCCGGCGCGCGCGCCCAGCTTCCAGGGTCCGACCGTGACCGCTTTTTCCTTCCCTGTTGGCTGCGCGATGACGAACGCCACCGTCTCGCCGTTGAGGTAAGTGGGACGCGTCGGCTCCTGTGCCAAAGGGCCCGCGAAAAGTAGGGTGGCCGCTGCGACCGCTGCCATCTTCATCGTCGAGCAGTATATGTCATCGCCGTTCGTGCTCTGATATACAAGAAGCACGCATGTGGAACATCCTCGAGCATCGCGGCCTGCGGCTGGTCTTCATCGCCAACATCGTCTCGATGCTCGGCAGCGGCCTCAATGCCGCCGCGGTCACCTGGCACATCCTCCAGGCGACGCACTCGGAGATGAACCTCGCGCTCATCGTCATCCTCCAGACCATTCCCGCCCTGCTCCTGTTGCCCTTCGGCGGCGTCGTCATTGACCGCGAAGACCGTCGCCACCTCGTCATGTGGCTCGACGCGCTCCGTGGCCTCGTCATCCTCGGCGTTGCCATCCTCGCCTTTACCGGAAGGCTTCAACTCTGGCACCTGTACGGCATGGCCATGCTCGTCGCCGCCGGCTTCTGGATGTTCTGGCCCACCGTCACCGCCCTCATCCAGGAGCTCACGCCGGAGCATGAAGTCGTACACTCCAACACCTTTCTCATGGCCGGCGTGCAGGGCGGATGGCTCATCGCCGGCGCCATCGTCGGCTTCCTCTATAACCACATCGGCCTGGCCGGCATCCTGCTCATCGATTTCTGCACGTACATCGTCTCCTTCTGCCTATACTTCGGTGTCCGCCGCGGACGCCACGTCGTCCGCCTCGAAGATCCCAGCGCACCCGCCGTTCATGGCGTGGGTGGCGCCGTCGACCGCTTCTTCCACGATCTCAAGGACGGCTTCCGCTTCCTCCGCACCGTCCCTTCCGTCGTTCTCCTCGGCATCAGTTGGTCGCTCTTCCTCGGTGCCATGCTGACCCAAGGGGTGATCACCGCGCCGCTCAGCGAGCGCATCCTACACGCCGGAGCCGTCGGCTATGGCTGGCTCAACGGCGGATGGGGCATCGGCGCCTTCCTCAGCGCCATGTACACCGTGCGCTTCATCAAGTCGCTGGGCGCGCGCGTCGCCGTCCGGCTCACCCTGGGCATGATGGCGCTGTGCCTGTTCGCCACGCCGTTCTCCGGCTCGGTGGCCGTCGCCGTCCTCTTCTTCTTCCTCATGGGCTCGGCGCGCGGCGTTGCCGGCGTTGCCATCGTCAGCACCATGATGGAAGTCGTTCCCAAGCACATGATGGGGCGCGTGCAGAACACCTTCTACTTCATCGGCACCATCCTGCAGCTCGGCCTCAGCCTTCTCGTCGGCTACGCCGCCCACTACCGCAGCCTCACCGCCGGATTCGCCGTCGTCGCCGGCGTCTACGCCATCGCCAGCCTCTTCACCGTCGTTCCCATTCCCCGCTCCCAGCCTGCACAAGCCCCGAATCCTTAAACCTTCGCTTGAAAGCCAAGCTTGACAATGGTCCCTTCCCGAGCTATCTTCACTGTAGCGAACAAAAGGCGAACACCTCGTGACCTCTCGCGCCCTGCTGCCCGACCTTCCGGACAAGAACCTGGTCGGCATCGCTCGTCTCGCCGCCTCCGGCGAGCACCTGCGCGACGGCCATAACGTCGAGTACCTCACCCTCCCGGCCCGCTCCGTCCTGAACCGCTGCACCGCGAAGTACATGCCCTTCACCTGGACCATCAACCTCTATCGCGGCTGCGAGTTCGCCTGTAAATACTGCTACGCCCGCTTCACTCACGAGTTCATGGAGTTGCGCGACGGCCTCGACTTCGAGCGCAAGATCTACGTCAAGCAGCAGACCGCATGGCTTCTGCGCCGCGACCTCAAGCGCGTGAAGCCGGGCGAAGCCATCGCCATCGGCACCGCCACCGATCCCTACCAGCCCGCCGAGCGCAAGTTTGAGGTCACCCGCGGCATCCTGGAAGAACTCGGCCAGCACGCGGCGTTGAGCATCGGCATGGTCACCAAGTCGCAGCTCGTCACGCGTGACATTGACCTCCTCCAGCGCATCTCCGAGCACAACGACCTCACCATCAACATCACGGTCACCACCATGGACCCTGACCTGGCGCGCATCCTCGAGCCGCGCGCCCCGCGCCCTGACTTGCGCATGGCCGCGGTCACAAGACTGGTCCAGGCGGGCATTCACGCCGGCGTGATCTGCGCCCCCGTCCTGCCCGGGATCACAGACACCACCCGCAATCTCGACACCCTCGTCCGCACCGCCGCTCGCGCCCAGGCTCAGTTCATCTACACCAATCCGCTTTTTCTGAAGCCCTGCTCGGAGAAGATCTTTCTGCCGTTCCTGCAGGAACACTTCCCCCATCTGGTCAATGAGTACCGGAAGCGCTTCAAGGAGAGCGGATATGTTTCCGCCGCGTATCGCCGCCGCCTCGGTGAGCTGATGCAAAAGCTCTGCCATAAGCACGGCATGCCGGACCGCGAAGCTCGCCGCGCCCAGCGCGCGCGCAACGCCGGCCGCGTCGAGTACCGCGCCGAGCAGATGGCGCTCTTTTAGGCTCTACCTAAGGCACGGATGCGCAACCGCCCCGCTTTGGATACCATCTCCCTCCTGAGGCCCATATGCGATTCCACACCGAATACCTCGTCTTCAACACCAAGAAGCATCGCGAGTACGTCCATATCACGCCGCAGGTGGAGGCCGCGGTGAAGAAGAGCGGCGTCAAGGAGGGGTTGGCCTTCGTCTCCGCCATGCACATCACTGCCGGCGTCTACGTGAACGACCACGAATCCGGGTTGATCGAGGACATCGACGAGTGGCTGGAAAAGCTCGCGCCCTTCCGGAAGGACTACAAACACCACGAGACCGGTGAGGACAATGGCGACTCGCACCTCAAGGCGCTGCTCATCCATCACGAAGTCACGCTGCCCATAACCGACGGCCGTCTCGACCTCGGCACCTGGCAGCGCGTCTTTTACGCGGAGTTCGACGGCCGCCGCAACAAGCGCGTCATCATCAAGATCATGGGTGAGTGATTACCGCAGTGACTGCTCTTCCTTGCGCCGCGTGATCTGCAGCGACTCGGCAGCGTAATCGCGCCCGGTGAAGGTCGCCACCACGCTTACCTCTGCGCCGATGACCAGGTCGTCAGTCACCGTCTGCGCGCCCGGGCGGAAGCGGATCTCATACAGCCGCGAGTCGGCGCGGTTCTCCACCGCCAATATCCCCGATCGCAGGTCCAGGTGCGTGATCGTTCCCCAGAAGGTGAACTTGGTGCCCGGCACCGCGACCAGCTCGACTTCTTTGACGTCCGCGCGGCGTCCTGGCGCCGGCGTGAAACTGACCTTGACGATCGCATTGCGGCGCAGGTCGGCCGCCGACCCCGGCTGGTCTCCGCGCCGGAAGGCAGTGTTGTTCGTCACACGGAACAGCACCGGGCGCGCCGAGATCGGTTCGGCCAGCGCCAGCTCCCCGTTCCGCGGGTTGTAGGAAAGCACCTGCCCGCTCGCGGAAGCCAGCGGCCGGTCCGACTGCACGCGCACGCTGCGCGCAAAGATCTTTCCCTGGTCAAGCTGCGAGTCCACGTAGACACGGTCGCCCTTTTTCACCGCCAGTTGGGTCGTCTCCACGCCATCGCGATAAAAATGCGAGCGCTCGTCGAAGAACATCTTCATCTTGCCGCCGCCGTGGATCTGTAGCTCCATCCGGTTGCGGATCTGGTCAATATTCTTCACCGTGCCGCCCAGCAGCGCGATCTTTCCCTTCGGTGCCGGTGGGGGAGCCAGCAGGGCCTCGGCCGGAACGATCTGCTCCGGCGCCGCCAGTGTCTTGGTCGTCGGCGGGCCGGTCGGCTTCTTTTCCTGTGCGGGAACGATGTCGGCTTCCGGCTTCTGCTCTGCCGTCTTCTCTTCGGCGGCCTTATCGGCTTCTGGCTTCTGCTCCGCCGACTTCTCTACCGTTGCCTTCGGCTCCGGCTTTTGCTCCGGCTGGGCCTCCGTCGGCTTTGATTCGGGCTTCGCCGCGGGCGCCGGCTCTTGTGCGGCCATAGCGCCGCCCAGCATCAGACAGACAACGAGGGTTAGGACCAGGCTTCGGGGAACTGACTGCATTGGCGGATGCTCCTGCGAACAGAACGTAGCTGTAAAACCCTTTGGATGCAGTCCTTCGGCATCCGGGATTCCAGCTCATTTCCGCCGTCCTGAGACGCCCGGGAGACAACCCCCGGGCTCTGTTTGTCCTCCTTAACCAACAGGAAGAGTTGTCTTTACCGAACCCAAAAGGTGATCCCATTGCTGAACCGTTCCCCGCTGCTCCGCGTTTCCGCGCTGCTTCTTGCTTCCAGCCTGTGCTTTGCCGTAACGGCTGACGCCAAGGACATTCGCATCTCCATCCCCAAACGCACCAAGCCGACCAAGGTCCAGAAGTACAACCAGGACGGCGTCAAGGCGTTGCAGAAGCAGAAGATCGATTCGGCCAAGAAACACTTCTACCGCGCTTATCTGCTGGACCCCAACGACCCCTTCACCCTCAACAACCTGGGTTACGTCGCCGAACTCGAAGGGGATCTGGAGCGGGCGCAACGCTATTACGAACTCGCCGCCGCCCACGCTTCGGAAGCCGTCATCGAGAAGTCCACCAGCAAGGACGCCGAAGGCAAACCCGTCAACGAAGTCGCTGGCAACACGGAGAGCGGCCCCCTTCAGATCAATCGCCTGAACGTGCAGGCTATCCAACTGCTCCAGCGGGACCGCGCCATCGAAGCCGAAGGCGTGCTGCTGAAAGCCCTCGACCTGGCTCCCAACAACCCCTTCACCCTGAACAATCTCGGGTTTGCCCGCGAAAAGCAGGGTGAACTGGAGTCGGCGCTTTCGTATTACGTCCGCGCCGCCAACCAGGGCTCGGAAGAGACGGTCATCATCGCCGCGCAGCGCGACTGGCGCGGCCGCAGCATCACCCGCATCGCCCAGCGCAACATCGAGAAGGTGCGCGAGCTGCTCCAGAATGAGCAATCCACTGAGGCCCGCGTCGCCCGGCTGAACCTGCGCGGCGTCTCGGCGCTCAACAAGAATGACCGCAAGGCCGCGCGCGGCTTCTTTGAGCAGGCCATCAAGCTCGACCCCAACAACGCCTTCAGCCTGAACAATATGGGCTACATCTCAGAGCTGGAGAATGACCGTGAGTCCGCCACCTACTTCTACGCGAAGGCCAAGAACGCCGAAGGCAGCGGGGAAGATGTCGGCATGTCCACCCGGCGTGACGCCGAGGGCCGTCCTCTGACCCAGGTCGCCGACCGCAATGAGACGGTCGTCAGCCTCCAGATGGAGCGCGACCTCCAGGCCAAGCGCCGTTCGCGCGCGCCGGTCACGCTCAAGACGCGCGACTAGTCCTTCAACTTGTACAGGTGATTCATGGGGCCGCTTCCCTTCCCGATGGGGTAAGCGGCCTCGATCGCTTGCCGGACGTATTCCTTCGCCGCCTTCGCCGCCCCCAGCACATCCATCCCGTTCGCCAGGTTGCAGGCTATAGCCGTCGCCAGCGCGCAGCCGGTCCCGTGCGTCGCCTTGGAGGCGACCTTCCGCCCCGGGATCTGGTGCGTCTCGCCCGACTCCAGCCGCAACAGGTCGGTGTTCTGCTCGGAGTGGCCGCCTGTGATCAGGACGTTCCGCGCTCCCATCTGCTGTAGCGCCTCCGCTGCCCCGGCCGCCTCGGTCAGGTTACGTACCTCGCCGCGGGTCAGCATTGCCGCCTCCGCCCAGTTCGGCGTGACGACCGCCGTCAGGGGAAACATCCGCTTGGTCAGGACCTCCAGCCCGGCCGGCTCCAGCAGGAACTCTCCCGACGACGCCCGAATGATCGGATCTACCACCACATTTCGCTGCTTCTGGCTCGCCAGCCATGCGGCCACTGCCAGTGCGACCTCGGCCGACCCCAGCATCCCTACCCGGACGGCTGCGATTTCCACATCCGCTGCCAGCTTCTCCAACGTTTCGGTCACCGTCGAGCCGGAAACTGGCTCCACCCGGCTTACCCCTTGGGTGGACTGGACAGTCAGCGCCGTGATGCAGCCCACCCCGTAGCCTCCATGGGCGGCTATGGTCTTCAAATCGGCGGTCACCCCCGCCCCGGAGGAGGGGTCAAAACCGGCTACCGAGAGGACGATTGGGGGCATTCGGCCACTCTAGCCCAAACCCTCCTCTGAAACAAAGTCGGCCATCTGCCCCTACCCGGACAGCCCCTAGTCCCGTCGAACCATCGTATTAACTGGCCACGAGTCAGTTTTGCACCGGGAATTGTGCAATCTCCCCGCAAAACCGCAGCACAGATGCGGTGGAATTGCAACAAAAATGACTCAGTTTTTTGCATTAGAAAAATTGAGTTACCGGCTTATTTTTCATATAATTACAGATGAGTTTCGGGCCTGTTTCTGAAACGAATCTTGAAAGGGAAAACCAGGCATGCGAGGAATGAACAAGCTAGCTACCGTTTGCACGGCGATTTTGCTCTCCGCCGGGCTTGCGGCTGCCTCCGACCCGGCCACTACCAAAGTAAAGACTCCGGCAGCCGCAGCCCAGAAGAAGACCTCCGGCAAGGCCACCAGGACTCAGGTCGGCCAGGCCTCTTGGTATGGCAAGGCCTTTCATGGCCGGGCCACCGCCTCCGGCGAAGAGTACGACATGTTCCAGCTCACCGCCGCCCACAAGACCCTACCCCTGGGGACCTACGTGAAGGTCACCAACCTCCGGAACGGCAAGTGGGCCGTCCTGAAGGTCAATGACCGCGGCCCCTATGTCGGCGACCGCATCCTCGACGTCAGCTACGGCGCCGCCCAAGTCCTGAACTTCCGCGGCCGGGGTGTCGAGCGGGTGAAGATCGAGGTCATCGAGCCCCAGACCATGGCCATGGCTCAGGGCAGCGGCGACACCTCCACCGTCGAATAACCGCCTTTCGTAACCTTTCGGGCCGCGTCCAGACGCGGCCCTTTGTGTTCTCTGGGATATGATTTTCCCGATGTCCTCCAGCGCCGCCAGTCCGGCCGTTCGCGACCGCCTCATCATCGCGCTCGACGTCCCGAACGCCGCCCACGCCCAGAAGCTGGTCCAGACCGTGGGCGACGCCGGCACCTTCTATAAGGTCGGCCTGGAGCTTTTCACCGCCGAGGGCCCTTCGATCGTCCGCGACCTTGTCGCCTCCGGCAAAAAAGTCTTCCTCGACCTCAAGATACATGAGATCCCGAACTCCGCCGCCGGCGCCATCCGCTCGGCTGCTGCACTCGGCGTCTCCATGGTCACTGTCCACGCCACCGGCGGACTCAAGATGATGCAGGCCGCCTCGATCGCCGCGCTGGCCGCGCCGCACCGCATCACCGTCCTCGCCGTCACCATCCTGACCAGCCTCCACGAAGAAGACATCCGCCAGATCGGCTACGCCTCCTCCGCCGCCGACCAGGTCCTGCGCCTCGCGCGCCTCGCGCGGAACGCCGGCTGCGGTGGGCTTGTCTCTTCGCCGCAGGAGGTCCAGCTTCTCCGCCGCGAACTCGGCTCCGACCTCGCCATCGTGACCCCCGGCATCCGCCCGCTCGGCAGCGACATCGGCGACCAGGCGCGCATCGCCACGCCTGCCGACGCCCTCCGCGCCGGCGCCAGCCACCTCGTCGTCGGACGTCCCATCAATGCCGCCGACGACCCGGCCGCCGCCACCCGCTCCATCCTCGCCCAGATGCAGGAGGCCCTTTGATCCTTCGACTCCCCCTCTTTCTGCTGCTAACTCTGACCCTGTCCGCCGCGCAGCAGACCATCACCGCTCCGCACGTCAAGCTCAGCCTCGTCTCTGAACTTGATTCCCTGCGCCCCGGCCAGACCGCATGGGTCGGCTTACGCTTCGAACTCGAAAAGGGCTGGCACGTCTATTGGAAGAATCCCGGCGACTCCGGCGAGCCGCCCAAGGTCGACTGGCAGCTCCCCTCCGGTTTCAAGGCCGGCGAGCTTCTGTTCCCCGCGCCGCACCGCCTCCCGCTCCAGACGCTGATGAACTTCGGCTACGAGAACGAAGTCCTCTACCCGGTCGAGCTGACCGTCCCGGCCAGCGCCTCCGGCAAGGCCCGGCTGACCGCCAACGTCCGCTGGATGGTCTGCGAGCAGACCTGCATCCCCGGCAAGGGTACGGTCACCCTTGAGCTTCCTGTGGCTCCGTCGCCCGGCAAGCCCACCGCCCACAAGAGCCTTTTTGTGAACACGCGCAGCCGTCTGCCGAACCTGCCCCGCGTCTTTCAGTTCACCGTGACCGCCGACCGCGACTTCTTCACCCTCACCGCCCGTACCCCACGCAAGACGACCGCTGCCGAGTTCTTTCCCGCCGACGACCTCGTCATCGAGAACGCTCCGCCCCAACCGTTTACCTCGACCGCATCCGGCTTCCGCCTTCGGCTCCGGAAGTCGGAGCTGATGTCCAAGCCGCCCACCCGCCTCCGCGGGCTGCTCGTCCTCGATGGCGGACACGCCTATGACATCGATGTCCCCATCACTTCATCCCCTCGCCCTACGAAGTGATTCGTGACGAGCGGTCAGCGTTTCGCCTCGGTTTTTTGCTAAGATTGCCCTGCTCCAAGGAGGACGCATGAAAGCCTATAGACTTCTCGCAGCTCTGCTGGTGCTCGCATTGTCGACCACCATGTTCGCCGCCAAGGCCGGCGAAGCTGCCCCCGATTTCTCGCTCGTCGACAGTAACGGCAAGACCGTGAAGCTCTCTGACTTCAAGGGCAAGTTCGTCGTGCTCGAGTGGCACAACCAGGGCTGCCCCTACGTCAAGAAGCACTATGGCACCGGCAACATGCAGCGCCTGCAGAAGGAATGGACCGCCAAGGGCGTGGTGTGGCTCACCATCATCTCGTCTGCGCCGGGCAAGCAGGGCTTCGTGAGCGCGCAGGAAGAGAACATGTACATCAAGCAGATGAACGCGGCTCCCACCGCGGCCCTGCTCGATCCCAGCGGCGAAGTCGGCAAGCTCTACTCCGCCAAGACCACGCCCCACATGTTCGTCATCGACCCGAAGGGCAGCGTCCTCTACAACGGCGCCATCGACGACCGTCCGACCGCGAACCCGGACGACGTGAATGGTGCGAACAACTACTTGAACGCAGCGCTGACCGAAGCGCTCGCCGGCAAGCCGGTCTCCAACCCGACCACTAAGCCGTACGGCTGCTCCGTCAAGTACGCCGACTAGGTTTGGACTGAATATCGCGACCGGGATAGACTCCTCTATCCCGGTTTTTTATGTCTGGTTTTAGATATATTGTCTTAGCGTTCGTCCTGTCGGCCCTCGGCGCAGCCCAGGGTCTTGACTCTCCCCAACAACGCTTCCGTGACGCCTATGTGGGAAAAGTTGCAACTCTGCGTCATTTCTGTGTGCATTCTAAGCATTCGTTCGATCAGTCTGGGGTGCTGAGAGGTAGGCACAAGTTTGGCCCATGGACCCTGTATAGCAAGTTGCAGATTGATCGAATGGATTTCACGGCACGTACAGTCCACATTCAGGGAACACGCTTTTTCGTAGGAGCCCCGGAGCGTGAAACCGGTCCCCTGAGCCTGTACCGAACCACTGACTCGGTGACCATCGAAGCGGCACTGGATGGAGAAATCACAACGGAACGACTTGAAGCACTCTTTGAGCGTATCTTCCTTCGGTCAGCCGAAGACTTGGCTGATCTCGTTCCTGAGTACTGGCGTGCGTACTTACGCCCGTCAGCGCGCAAAAGGAAAGATCAACCCACCGCAGAGTCGCTTGATAGGCTACCGCAGCCTCAACTCGTGACCCCGGGCTTCGCAGTCCATCAACCCCCGCCGGTTTATCCCGAAGTGGCACGGGCCTTTCAGCGGGCAGGAACCGTGCTTCTCCGGGGGACAATATCGCGCGACGGCAAAGTTGTCGACATCGTGATTACCAAGCCAGCCGGTTTCGGTCTGGATGAAGCCGCCGTAGAGGCTGTTAAGAAATGGAAATACGTTCCATACAAGGTGGGCGGAAACCCTGCTGACGTCGACACCGACATTGTCATTAACTTCCACCCCTAGGGCTTCAGCAACAGCGCGGCCTCTTCAGCCGCGCTGTTTCATTTTCGCGAAGAAAACGCGCGTACGACTCCCGCGAGACCTCGCTCCCCTGCCGCTCCAGGAACCTCCGGTACGCACTCTCGTCGAAGATCTCGCGCAACGTCGCCAGCGCCAGCTCCAGGAATCTCGCCATCACGCCTCCTCCGTCGCGAACTTGGTCGGCACATAGGGCGCTTCCTTGCACATGCCCACCTTGCGTCCCGTGAGCACGCGCGTCCACTCCAGCGCCGACTCCACCAGGATCGTCACCACCATCATCACCAGCAGCACGGTCACAACGGCGTCAAGCTGATTGTTGAATACCAGCTTCCCCGTCTCCGGCCGCTGCACTCCGTTCTTCAGCGCCTCGGCCGCGGCCAGGTACCCGATGCGCGGGTTCGGGTCGAACACTTTGTAGTACGCCGCCGTGAACACGATCGTCGAAAGCCACGCCAGCGGTGCCAGCGTCACCCACATGTATTTCATCCGGCCCATCTTGATGATGATGGTCGTCGCCACGCACAGCGCCACGATCGCCAGCAGTTGGTTCGCGATGCCGAACAGCGGCCACAGCGCGTTGATGCCGCCCAGCGGGTCTTTCACGCCCTGCCACAGGAAGTATCCCCACGCGCCCACGATCAGCGCGCTGCTCGTCATGATGCTGAAGTACGTGCCATTGTTCCCCAGCGGCTTCCACACGTGGCCCAATCCATCCTGCAGCATGAAGCGCCCCACGCGGGTGCCCGCATCCAGCACTGTAAGGATGAACAGCGCCTCGAACATGATGGCGAAGTGGTACCAGAGCGCCATCATCTTCTCGCCGCCGATTGCGCGGCTAAAGATGTGCGCCATCCCCAGCGCGAACGCCGGCGCCCCGCCCGTGCGGTTGTAGAGCGTCTTCTCGCCGGCTGACCGGGCCAGCGCCTCCATGTCGGCCGCGGTAACTGGGAAGCCCCACGACGTGATCGTCGCCACCGCCACCTCCGGCGCCGAGCCTACGACCCCCGCCGGGCTGTTGATCGCAAAATACTGTCCCGGCTGCATCGTGCACGCTGCGATCATCGCCATGATCCCCACCAGCGACTCCATCATCATCGCGCCATACCCGACGAAACGCGTCTGCGTCTCCCGCGCGATCAGCTTCGGCGTGGTGCCGCTTGCGATCAGCGAATGGAAGCCGCTGATCGCCCCGCATGCGATGGTGATGAATGCGAACGGGAAGATGCTTCCCGCAAACACCGGCCCCGTGCCGTCGATGAACCTCGTCAGCGCCGGCATGTGCAGCGTGGGTCGCATCGCCAGGATGCCCAGCGCCAGGATGATGATCACCCCCAGCTTCACGAACGTGCTCAAGTAATCGCGTGGCGCCAGCAGCAGCCACACCGGCACCGCCGACGCGGCGAATCCATAGATGATGATGAGGATGGCCAGTGTCTCGCCCGTCAGCGTGAACATTGGCGCCCACGACGCCGAGTGCGACACCCACTGCCCGCCCAGGATCGACAGCACCACCAGCACGAATCCCAGGATCGAAGTCTCCAGCACCTTGCCCGGCCGCAGGTACTTCAGGTATACGCCCATCAGCAGCGCGATCGGTATCGTCATCGCGATGGTGAAAGTGCCCCAGGGGCTGTCCTTCAGCGCGTTAACGACGATGAGCGCGGCCACGCCCAGCAGGATGAGGATGATGCTCAGCACGGCCAGGAACGCGACCGTGCCGCCGACCTTGCCGATCTCGTCGCGCGCCATCTCCGTCAGCGACTTGCCGTCGCGCCGCACCGAGAACAGCAGGATCACAAAGTCCTGCACGCATCCGCCGAAGACCGCGCCCACCAGGATCCACAGTGTCCCCGGCAGGTAGCCGAACTGCGCCGCCAGCACCGGCCCCACCAGCGGCCCCGGCCCGGCGATCGCGGCAAAGTGATGGCCAAAGACCACCCACTTGTTGGTGCGCACGAAGTCGCGGCCGTTCTCCAGGCGCTCGGCCGGCGTCGCGCGCATCGGATCGAGCGCCAGGACCTTCGCCGCGACGAACGCGCTGTAGAACCGGTATCCCAGCGCGTAGGTGCACGCCGCCGCCACGATCAACCACATGGCGTTGATCGCTTCTCCGCGTTTCAAGGCAATGGTGGCAACGGCAAACGCGCCCACCAGCGCGACCGTCACCCAGATGAGGACCCGCAGGATGTTCCGAGGCATGGCGACAAGTTTGCCACGAGCCGCCCGCTTTGTCGCATGTAGGTTGCGCGGGCTTCAGCCCGCGCTCACTTCTTCATCGTCGCCGTATCCACGATCACCGACCCCAACCTGCCGTTGAGGTTGTCTCGCACGATGAACCGCACCACTGCTCCCGGCGGCAGCGGCTTCAGATTGTTGCTGTAGAGCATAGGCTGTTTGCGGAAGTCCTCGGGGCTTTTGACCTTGCCTTCTACCTTATGTGCCACCTGGTCGATCAGCTTTCCGTCCTTGCCCCGGGCCACCGCCAGGAACTCCACGCTCATCAGGTTCTCCGGTTCGGTCACCGTGATGTCGTTGGCGTTCACCTGGATGTAGAACTTGGTGGGGTCTTGCGGCTTCGCCGGGTCCGGCAGCCAGTCCACCATCAGGCCCAGGCCGGTCAGGTTCGTCTGCGAGCGCTGCGCCAGCCCGAGGTCGGCCTCTCTCGCGCCTTGCACATCGGCCGGCCGTGGTGACACATACACCCCCTGCCGCGTCCTCACCTTCAGCCCCGGACGCTTCACCTGCACCTTCACCTTGCGGAACTCCGGGGCGCTGCCGCGGTTGCGCGTGAGGTAGTAGCCCAGCAGGTAGTAGGACGATGAATCCTCTGCCGCCCTTTTGAATGACGTTGCCAGGTCGTTCGTGTTCACGTACGCGATCCCGCCCGTCAGGTCGGCCATATAGCGCATCGCATCCATCGGGTCAGACGAGATCTGCGGCGACCCCACTCCAAAGCCCGCCGACGCCCGCGCCGACGTGCTCTGCATCACGTTGCTGCCGCGCGTGTTCGAGAAGAACTCCGAGGCCCGCATCGATAGGTTGCCCAGCAGCCCGCGCGCATCCACCGGGTACAGTGACACGTTCAAGTCGTTCAGCTCCTGGATCATCCGCCCGAAGTACGGCTTGTAGAGATTCGAGCTGAATCCTCTCGTGTCCTCCACCTCGAGGGGGAAGCCCGCCGTCGCCCAGATGATCGCCTTGCGCCCCGGGATCCCGGCCAGCGACTGCGCCACGCCGCGGATCCCGCTGAACGTGTCCAGGTATGCGATGCCTCGCTGGAAACTCTCGTATTGCGGGTCCGTCTGCATCGTCATCGCTTGCAGCGACGCGTACATCGGGTCGACCGACGACATATCTATGAATCCCATCTGCGTCGGCGTGGGGAGCGGTGCGGAGGTGCCGGGGTCCGGCGAAGTCGTCGGCGACAGTGGGTCGTTCTTCGCCCGCTGCAGCGCGGCGATCAGCAATGACGTGTCGGTGGTGAAATCCGTCACCACTCGCACGCCCGTGCGCGACATCACGCGGATCGAGAGCAGCGTCCCCGGCTGCACGCTCTCCGTCAGGTACTTGATCATCTGCTGTTTGGTGTAGGCCTGGTCGGTGATCGGCGTGTTGATCGTATCCAGCACCATCACCACCACCGCGCGGCTTCCGCCGTCAACGATCAGCCGGTTGGTGTGCAGCCCCGGCTCCAGGTTGCGGATGCCGATCTTCGTGTTGACCGTCGTCACGTTCTCGAAGGTCGCGATCTTCTGCTCCTTGCCCTCTTCGCTGAGCATGAAGTCGTCCGCCGTGAGATCGGTCACCAGTTTGCCGCTGCCGTCGGTGACAGTCACCGGCACCTGCACCAGCCGGGTGAACACCCGGATGCGGTCCCCTTCCTGCGGGGCAGCCGCCTTGTCTTGCGGAAACACGGGGCTGGCGCCCAGCACCAGCACCAGGCACACGGAGATCAGCTTACGCATGGGAATTTCCTTCAGGCTATGGATTCGGCTTTGGATTCGAGCGCCCCATGATACTCCGATTCATCCCAGCGCTTTGCCCGGGACTTCGCGGTCAGGCGCAACCGCCTCTGGCCTGGCTTTCATGCGTTACGTCGCGCGCAACTGAGGCGCGAAGCCTTAGGCGAAACTAGGGACTGGAGACTGAAGACTGGCAACTGGCGACTGCTTTTTGGCTGCCCCCCAGGGATTCGAACCCCGATATGCTGATCCAGAGTCAGCTGTCCTACCATTGAACGAGGGGGCAGTCTGCGCCGCAAAAAACAAGGCTGGACTGGCATCCAGCCTCTTTAGATTCTAAGCGGTTCGGCGCGCGCCGGTCAAACTACTCGCCCGCCGTCTCTTCCCCGCTCTTCTTCACCCGCACCACGATGATCTTCGAAAAACCTTCCTTGAAGGTCGGAGGACGCAGCCGCTGCGCCATCTGCCGCATCACATCCTCCTGCACCTGCCGCTCGCGCTTGCGATTGCGCTCCAGGCACACCTCCAGCGGCACATCGAAGTACACCGCGTGCACCTCGTAGCCGAAGCCGCGCGCCATCTTGATCCACTGCCGGCGCTCATGGGGTGAAAGGTTCGTCGCGTCCACGTAGTTCCACGGCATCTTTGCGATGAGCCTCGCCCGCAACAGCGACCGCAGCGTGGAGAACACCAGGCCCTGATACCGCTGCTCGGTGATCGAGTCGAACAAGATACTGCGCAGCAGGTCGCTCGAAAGCGGCGTGACGCCCCGGCGCTTGTACCAGGTCGTCTTGCCCGACCCCGGCAGCCCGATGGTCAGCACCACCACCCCGCGCGGCTCGCGCTTGGACTGCGGCTTCCGCGTCGCCGCGTCTTCGGCTCCCGGGGGCGACGCGGGGTTCTCCGGCTGCGTCTCGAGTTCAAACTTGCCCTCGTCCGCGGACGGCTCCTCTTCCCTCTCCGGCACTCGCTTCGGCGCGGCAGACAGCGCCTCATACGACGGCATCAGGGGGGCGGGTTTCGTGGGGTCGATCGCCTGACCGACTTTCCCGGTAGATTCAGCTAGATTTTCAGAAGGTTTTTTACGGCGCCTCATGCGCTCGCGCACCCATTTGCGCATATTGGACTTGTAACACAGTGCCTCATCTTTGAGCAATGAATCCTCGCACAATGCGCCAACATCCGTTGTGTTAGGATTCAGGGTTTCCAACGAAGTTCTGGCGCCCACTGGGCCCTTCCCTACAAGTTCTAACGGAGGCATTCATCATGGCGATCAAAGTTGGCATCAATGGATTCGGCCGCATCGGCCGCAACGTGCTCCGCACCGCGATCAAGGACCCGAACTTCGAGTTCGTGGCCGTAAACGACCTGACCGACCCCAAGACCCTCGCGCACCTGCTCAAGTACGACTCCATCCTCGGCAATCTGGACAACAAGATCACCTCCGGCGCCGACTTCATCGACATCGACGGCAAAAAAGTTCACGTCTTCAAGGAAAAGGACCCTGCCGCCATCGACTGGAACGCCTACGGCGCGCAGGTAGTCGTCGAGTCCACCGGCAAGTTCACTGACGCCAACGACGCCAAGAAGCATCTCCGCGGCAGCGTGAAGAAGGTCATCATCTCCGCCCCCGCAAAGAATGAAGACGTCACTGTCGTCCTCGGCGTCAACGAAGACAAGTACGACCCGGCCAAGCACCACATCGTCTCCAACGCCTCCTGCACCACCAATTGCCTGGCGCCCATCGCGAAGGTCGTCCACGACAACTTCAAGATCCAGAGCGGCACCATGACCACCATCCACAGCTACACCAATGACCAGGTCATCCTCGACTTCCCGCACAAGGACCTGCGTCGTGCCCGCGCCGCCGCGCTCAGCATGATCCCGACCACCACCGGCGCCGCCAAGGCCCTGAAGCTCGTCATCCCGGACCTCGCCGGCAAGCTCGACGGCTTCTCCATGCGCGTGCCCACGCCAAACGTTTCCGTCGTCGACCTGGTCGCCTTCGTCGAAAAGAAGACCACCGTCGAGGAAGTCAACGGCGCGCTCAAAGCGGCTTCCGAGTCCGGCTCCCTCAAGGGCTATCTCGGCTATGAGGAGAACGAACTCGTCTCCATGGACTTCCGCGGCGACGACCGCTCCTCCATCGTCGACGCCAAGTGCACGCTCGTCGTCGGCGGCAACTGCGTCAAGGTCATCTCCTGGTATGACAACGAGTGGGGATACTCCTGCCGCGTCCGCGACCTCATCACTTTCATGGCGAAGAAAGGTCTCTAAGGAGCCCGCGATGGCCAAGCTCTCCATCAAAGACCTGCAATCGCAGCTCCATGGCAAGCGCGTCTTCATGCGCGTGGACTTCAACGTCCCGCTCGATGACGACGGCCGTGTCACGGACGACACCCGCATCCGCGAGACGCTGCCCACCATCGAGTACGCGCTGCGTCAGGGCGCGCGCCTCATCCTGGCCTCGCACCTCGGACGTCCCAAGGGCAAGGTGAATCCCAAGATGAGCCTCAAGCCGGCGGCCGAGCGCCTGCGCATCCTGCTCGATGAGCGCCTCGGCCGCGACTGCAACGTCGGCTTCGCCACTGACTGCATCGGCCTCCAGGCCGAGGAGATGGCCTCCCAGCTCGAACCCGGCCAGACGCTGCTGCTCGAGAACGTGCGCTTCCATCCCGAGGAAGAGAAGAACGATCCCGAATTCGCGAAGAAGCTGGCCAAACTCGCAGACGTCTATGTCAATGACGCCTTCGGCTCGGCCCACCGCGCCCACGCTTCCACCGAGGGCATCACCCGCTTCGTGAAGCAGTCGGCCGCCGGCCTGTTGATGGAAAAGGAGCTGAAGTACCTCACTCGCGCCTTGCAGGATCCCATCAAGCCCTTCGTCGCCATCATCGGTGGCGCCAAGGTCTCAGACAAGATCGACGTCATCAAGAACCTGCTCACCAAGGTCGACGCGCTGCTCATCGGTGGCGCCATGGGGTACACCTTCCTGAAGTCGCAGGGCGCGCAGGTCGGCAAATCGCTCGTCGAAGACGACAAGCTCGACCTCGCAAAAGAACTCCTCGCTGAAGCCAAGGCCAAGAACGTCCGCCTGCAGCTTCCCGTCGACCACGTAGTCGCCGCCAAGATCGACGCCTCCGCCCCCACAAAGATCGTCTCCAGTGACGCGATCCCCGCTGACCAGATGGGCCTCGACATCGGCCCGCGCACCCGTGAGGCCTTCGCCAAGGAGATCGTCGACGCCAACACCATCGTCTGGAACGGCCCCATGGGCGTCTTTGAGGTGAAGCCCTTCGCCGAAGGCACCCTCGCCGTCGCCAACGCCGTTGCGGAGAACTCCAGCGCCACGTCCATCGTCGGCGGCGGCGACTCCGTCTCCGCGGTCAATGACGCCGGCGTCGCCGACAAGATCACCCACATCTCCACCGGCGGCGGCGCTTCGCTCGAGTTCCTCGAAGGCAAGAAGCTGCCGGGCGTCGAAGCGCTCACGGAGAAATGATGCCCCGCAAGAAACTCCTCGCCGCCAACTGGAAGATGTACAAGACGCCGGGCCAGGCCCAGACCTTCGTCCGCGATTTCCTGCCCCTCGTCCAGTCCAGCATCCGCGATGAGATCACGCTCTGCGCCCCGGCGGTTTGCATCGCCGCGGTCGTCGCTGAGGTCAAGGATTCCGGCATCGGTGTCGGCGCGCAAAACATGCACTGGGAAAAGGAGGGGGCGTACACCGGTGAGCTGTCCGCCGGTCAGCTCGTCGCCGCCGGATGCACCCACGTCATCATCGGGCACTCGGAGCGCCGCCAGTACTTTGGCGAGACCGACGCCACCGTCAACAAGAAGCTAGAAGCTGCCCTCGAAGCCGGCCTCACCCCCATCGTCTGCGTCGGTGAAGTGCTCGAAGAGCGCGAAGCGGGCATCACCGACGACGTCCTCCGCCGCCAATGTGAACTCGCCTTCCGCGGTATCTCCGGCTCCAAGGCGGAAAAGCTCACCGTCGCCTACGAACCCGTTTGGGCCATCGGTACCGGCAAGACCGCCACGCCGCAGATCGCGGCCGCCGCCCACGTCACCATCCGTGCCCAGGCCGCCAAGGCCTTCGGCAAGGACCTCGCCGACAAGCTCCGTATCCTTTATGGAGGCAGCGTCAAGCCGGACAACGCCAAGGCCTTGATGTCCGAAGTCGAGATCGACGGCGCGCTCGTCGGCGGCGCCAGCCTCGACCCCAAGTCCTTCGCCGCCATCGTGAACTACTGAGCCGGCGGCTGGCAGCCGGCCGCTGGAAGCTGCTATAATCTCGTTGCCCTCAGACGTTTGTACGTCCTCTTGTGCGGAAGTGGTGAAATTGGCAGACACACCATCTTGAGGGGGTGGCGCCGAGAGGCATGGGGGTTCAAGTCCCCCCTTCCGCACCATAATTCTTAAGGAAAGCAGAAACCCCGTAATGTTGCTGACGGCTCTAACCGTTCTTCACGTAATCGTTTGCGTCTTCCTCATCATTGTCGTGCTCTTGCAGCACGGCAAAAGCGCCGACATCGCCGGGGCCTTCGGCGGCATGGGCAGCCAGACCGCTTTCGGTCCGCGCGGCGCCGCAACGTTGTTCTCCAAGCTCACGACCATCGCCGTGGTCCTCTTCATGCTCACCTCGCTTACGCTCACGGTGATGACCAAGCGCTCCGGCCCTGGCGGGTCCGTCCTCGAAGGCGTGCAGACGCCAACGCAGCAGCAGTCGCAGCCGGCTCCGCAGACGCCTCCTCCGACGCAGCCAAAGTAAGTTCTTACCGACCACAAGCCTCCGCCCAGCGGAGGCTTTTGTCTTGGGTGAAGCGAAGCCGTTCAGGACCTGCGCCGGAAGCTCACAATGCATCTGTCCCTAACCGTCGCGTAGCGACGGAGTGAATTTAGCCCAGCGCTTCAGCGCTGGGTATGCTTCGGCAGCGCGAGTCCAGTCCCTTTAGGGACGGCTGAACCCGCTGCACTGGTAAAGTTGAATCATGATCCACGAAGTCATCCCCGTCGGCCCGCTGCAGTGCAATTGCTCCATCATCGGCGACGAATCCACCCGCGAGGCCATCGTCGTCGACCCCGGCGATGACATCGACGACGTCCTCGCCCTCATCGCCAAACATCAGCTCCAGGTCCGGCACATCCTCATCACCCACGGGCACATCGACCACATCGGCGGCGCCATGAAGCTGAAGGCCGCCACCGGCGCGCCCATCCTGATGAACACCGGCGACGAGATGCAGGTGAAGCTCTTGCCTATGCAGGCGGCTTGGGTCGGTATGCAGTCGCCCGGCAAGGTCTCCATCGACCAGCCCACCAAAGACGCCGATCAGCTCCGCATCGGCGCCCTCGACGCCACCATCATTCATACCCCCGGCCACACCGAAGGCAGCTCCTGCCTCTATTTCCCGGCGCAGCAAAAACTGATTGCCGGCGACACGCTGTTTTCCGGCAGCATCGGCCGCACCGACCTGCCCGGCGGCAACTTCGACAAGCTCATGCGCTCGTTGCACCTGAAGCTGATGGAACTACCGGACGAGGTCGTCGTCGTTCCCGGCCACGGCCCGCTCACCACCATCGGCGACGAACGCGAGACCAACCCCTTCATCACCGACAAGCGCTACAAGCCAAAGGTCCAGGAAGATTAGCGTGGGACCAGGCGCGCAGCGCCGACAGAAAATAGCCTAGGCCGTAAGGCCTAGGTAGGCTGCCACAAACAAAGACAGCCCGCTTCAGCGGGCGACAGAGAATTACAGAACACCTACCAACCTCCCGACCCCCTCGCGAAACTCTCTCTCCTCCGTCATCAGACTCACCACCAGATATCCATCTCTGGGGAAATCGAAGAAGTGTCCCGGCTGCACGACTACTCCCTTCTCGATGAGCTGTATCGCCAGTTCCTCATCCGGCTGCGTTACCGGCACGCGCAGCGTCGCATACCACCCGCCTTGTACCTCCAGCCGGCTGATCTGCGGCGCGCCTGCAAGTTGCGCATCCAACTCGCGCAGGTTCGACGCCAATCTCGCCTTCAACTGCTTCTGGAATCCGTGCCGTGACTCCATCATCACCGGCAACGCCAACTGCATCGGCGTGTTCACTGATAGATACGTATCCGCGATGACCTCCAACCTCGCCATCGCCTGCGCTCGCAACTCGTCCGGCCCGCTTGCCACTATCCATGCAACCTTCATCTGCGGCAATCCGGCGATCTTCGACAAGCCGCTCAGCGTCAGCGTCAGACAATTGCTCTCATCCGCGAACGAATGGGGTGGTCCCTCCAGCCCATAATCGAGAAACACTTCATCTGCGACGATAGCCATCCCGCGCGCTGCGCACAGTTGGGCCAACGCCCGCCGCTCCTCGCGACTGACGAACGACCCGGTCGGATTGTTCGGATGCACCACGATCACCGCGCGCGTTCTCGGCGTGACCGCTTGCTCGAGCGCATGCAGGTCGATGTGCCAGCCGTGGTCGTAGATCAGCGGATACGCCACCGGCCTCACGTCCTGGATCGACGCCAGGAAGTCGAACAGTGGATATCCCGGCTGCGGCACCAGCACCTCGTCGCCCGGCTCGCACAGCAATCGGAACGCGTAGCTGTAAGCTTCACTCGTGCTGGTCGTGAGGACCACGTTCTCCGCCGCCACCTGCACGCCTAATCCTTCGTAGTAACCTGCGACCGCCGCTCGTGCGCTGCTCATGCCCCGGGCTTCCGGCTCATACTTCGCGCCGCGGTCATCCGCCAGCGCCCGCAACACTCGCGGATCCATCTCCACGCCGCACGCCGTCGGGTTTGAAACCGTCAGGTCGAGCAGCTTCCGGCCTGCGCGGCGTGCGCCTTCCAGCGCTTCGCTGTACCGGTTCGTCCTCAACTCCCAGTTCGTGCGCTTCGCGAACATGTCTAGCAATCTACGTGCGCTCCAGCCGCTCGGCAAATCTGCAGATTCGTCACAAGCCTGTAGCTTTCTGCCGGCAAAAACGGTATGTTTACCAACCAGTAATGGTTGACACCTCTATAGAGCGTTCCTAACATTCCCGCGATTCTCATCCCTTCGCCTGTAAGTCAAGTCGATCGGACTTGTTCGTTCCCAACGACCGGCCGATGACCGGTCACAGACTGGAGACCTGATGTCTCCACTCCCCGGAGGAAATATGCGCAAGGCCCTTCTGCTCCTGCTGACAGTGGTTCTTTTCTCGTCGGCGGCGTTCGCCCAGGATGTCACCGGCTCTATCGTGGGCACGGTGAAAGATCAGAGTGGCGCGGTCATTCCCAACGCCAAGGTCACCATCACCAACACAGACCGCAATGCAGTCGTGCGCACCATCACGGCGAACCAGGATGGTGAATTCTCGGCGCCCCTCTTGCCTCTGGGCAAGTACTCCATCAGTGCCGAGGCTCCGGGCTTTAAGAAGGTTACGATCTCCAACATCAACCTGCAGCTCAATGACAAGCTCACCTTCACCCCCACCCTCCAGGTGGGCAGCGCCGGCGACACCGTCAACGTCGAGGCCAGCGCCCTGCAGGTCGAGTTGCAGACCGCTGAAGCTTCGGGCTTGATCAATGGCACGCAGGTGCGCGAGCTTGCCCTCAATGGCCGCAACTGGGTCCAGCTTCTCTCGCTTATCCCCGGCGTCTCTGATGCTGGCCAGTCCGATCAGATCTACGTCGGCAACTTCGCCCCGCAGGGGACGAACCTCACGACCTTCACCGTCAACGGCGGCCGTCGCGAGCACAACAACTATATGGTGGACGGGGCCGACAACGTTGACCGCGGCTCCAACCTCACCCTCTTGACGTTCCCCAACGTCGACGCTATCTCCGAGTTCAAGGTCTCACGCAGCCAATACGATCCCGAGCAGGGACGCGCCGGCGGCGGCCAGATCAACGTCGTCACGCGCTCTGGCACCTCCGACCTCCACGGTACGGTCTACTATTTCGGGCGCAACGACGCCTTCAACGCCAACACCTATTTCAACAAGCGCACCCAGCTTGCCGCTGCCCTGCCCAACAAGCCGCCCAAGCTCCGTTATCACAACTTTGGCGGCACCATCGGCGGCCCTGTCTACATCCCCGGCCTCTACGAGCAGCGCGACAAGACCTTCTTCTTCTTCTCTGAGGAAGTCCGCCGCAACATCACTTTTACCGTCGGCAACGCTTCCGTCCCGACCGCCACGATGAAACAGGGTCAGTTCCGCGTTCCGGTGTGCGTTGCCTTCAACGCCTCCAACCAATGCACCGCTGTCGGTACGTCAATCCCGCAGGCCAGCTGGAACCCGATCGCTGCGGCCTATCTCACTGACATCTTCAACAAGTATCCGCTCCCGAACGCGGCCACCAGCGCCAATCCGTTCGGCTATTCGTCCACTCTGCGCGGCATCTTTAACTTCCGCGAAGAAATCTACAAGATCGATCACCGCTTCAACAGCAAGTATTCGATCAGCGGCAAGGTCCTGCGCGACACCATCCCCACCCGCGAGCCCGGCGGCCTCTTTACCGGCATGGCTCTCGACGACGTCGGCAGCACCAACACCAACTCGCCCGGACGCAACTACACCTTCCGCGGCACGCTGGCCATCAGCCCGACGCTCCTCATTGAACCCGGCTACGCCTACTCCTACGGTTCCATTCTCAGCGATCCGGACGGCTTACTGAATCGCGACCGTGCCACCGCCATCGTCGGCGCGCTCGGCAACACTCTGCCGTTCTCGACCACCCTGGGCCGCGTGCCCAGCATGTTGATCACCGGTGGCAGCGGACCGCTCACCTTCGGCCCGTACCGCAACTTCAACCAGAACCACACCGCCTTCGGCAACGTGACCAAGATCCTCGGCAGCCACACGATGAAGTTCGGTGCCACCTACTACCGCTACCGCAAGCATGAGAACGCGGGCAATGGCAACCAGGGCCAGTACAGCATCAACAACAACGGGCAGCCCACCAGCGCGGCCGTAAGCGCCACCAACCCGTTCCCCTGCGCCACCGGCGGCGCAGCCCTCGGCAGCCCGGGCAACACCTGCTCCTTCAGCTTCGAGCAGGCATGGGCCAACTTCCTTCTCGGACGCGTTGGTACCTTTACCCAGAGCCTGCTCGACCTGACCGCCGACATCCGCGCCAACCAGTTCGAGTACTACGCCCAGGATTCCTGGCGCGTGCGCCCCAACCTCACCGTCAATTACGGCTGGCGCCACTCGTTCTACCGTCAGCCCACCGACGCCAAGGGCCTGCTCGCCAACTTCGACCCAAAGGCCTATAACCCGGCCAAGGCCCCTTGCATCCTGGCCAGCGGCGCTAACGACGTCACCAAGAACGCCACCACTGGCGCCTTCACCAGCGCCTGCAATCCGAACTTCGATCCGCTCAACGGCTACATCTACGCGAAGCCGCCCGCCGGATTCGAAAGCCACAAGTCGCCCTACGGCGACAAGGTCGGCAAGGAGTACAACCTGGCTATCGCCCCGCGTCTCGGCATCGCCTGGGACCCCTACGGCGACGGCAAGACCTCCATCCGCGCCGGCTACGGCTGGTTCTATGACAGCGGATTCATCTTCGGCAACGCCGAGAACAACATCTTCCTCGGCATTGGCTTCCAGAACCCCGTCAGCTTCAGCAACGTGGTGATGACCAACCCCACCGGCGGCGCCGCGGTTCCGGCCAATGGCATTCCCGCCGCCATCACCAGCATCCAGAGCCGCGTCCAGGTCGACTACAAGTCACCCTACACGCAGCAGTGGAGCCTGAGCATCCAGCGCGACCTCGGCAAGGGATACCTCCTCGATGTCGGCTACTACGGCAACCACGGCGTCCGCCTCCCGGGCTTCTATGACATCAACCAGCCCGCCGAGAACGCCTATCGCGCCTGCACCGACGCCACTCCCTGCCGCGGCGGCCCGAACTCCACCGCCAACGTCATCACCTTCGGCGCCACTCCGGTCGTGACCAGCGCCAACACTGCGCGCCTCAACGCCCTCCGGCCCTTCGTCGGCTACCAGGGCGGCTTCGGCGTCCGCAACATGTACGACTCCAGGTACCACGGCCTCCAGACCCAGTTCCAGAAGCGCTTCTCCGGCCAGACGATGTTCAACATCGCCTACACCTGGTCGCACTCGCTCACCTCTTACATCGCGGACCGCTCCACCGGTTCCATCATGCCCATCCAGGGCCACATCAAGGAGAACTACGGCCCCGGCATCGGCGACCGCCGCCACGTCTGGACCAGCAACTTCGTCTGGGACCTCCCCTTCTTCAAGGACCAGAAGGGCGTCCTCGGGCACATCCTCGGCGGCTGGGAACTCTCCGGCATCCAGACCTTCCAGACCGGACTCCCTGCCACCGTCGCTTCCAACGCCCTGGTCGACCCCACCGGCGCCGGATGCCTCGGGCCTTCGCCCTGCGCCTTCCGCGCCAACCTGGTCGGCAATCCTGAAGCCGGCGCCCCCAAGACCTTCGACGGTGGCTGGTTCAACCCCGCCGCCTTCACCAGCCCGGTCGCCGGACAGACCGTCATCCCGACTTCCAAGCCCGGATCGGTCCGCCTGCCGGGCTTCTGGCGCCTCGACTCCGGCGTCTTCAAGAACATGAAGTTCACCGAGCGCGTCGGCGGACAGTTCCGCTTCGAGGCGTTCAACATGCTCAACCACACCAACCCCATCTGCTGCTCCTCGCTCACCCAGGGCAGCGCGTCCTTCGGGTTGGTCCGCAATACCCGCGATCCGCGCATCCTCCAGCTGGCCATGAAGGTCAAGTTCTAGCCGCTGGCAAACCAGTCACTTTTTACCCGGAGCCTCCCCCTGCGGGAGGCTCTGCTTTTTTCCACAACCCCCGTGTAATCAGTTAGTTAATAACTTGGCTTGGTTACCAAAATAACTGTTGTTCCATTTTGAAATGCGCTATATTCTTAAGGCGTCGTAATCCGACTAACCCGGAGGGGTTCTGTGTCCAGATTGACTCGCGGTATGGCTCTTGCAATGATGCTTCTCCTGCCTCTGAGCATGATGCAGGCTGAGATCCAGGGCGCAATGCTCTACTCCAAGGGCCTCGTCAAGATCAACGGCAACATCGCCCGCGCCACCGCGCCCATCAAGGCCGGCGACTCGCTCCAGACCGCGGCCGATGCCACTGCGCAGATCGTCGCCGACGGCACCTTCGTGCAGCTCCAGCCCTCTTCCGCCGTCCTCTATCACAAGTCGTCCATCACCGTGCAGGACGGCGTGGCCACCGTCGCCAGCGCCAAGGACGTTACCGGACAAGTCGCCAGCCTCCGCGTCAACGCGCTCACGCCCACCGGCGTGCGCTACGCGCTGCGCAATCAGGCGGGACGCGTCCAGGTCGCCGCCCTCATGGGCAGCGTCTCCGTGCGCGGCAACAACGCGCTGAACGTCACCTTGAAGGCCGGCGAAGTCTACACGCTCGATGAGAACCGCGCCGCCAACACCACCGACCCGCAGGGTGGCACCAGCAGCACCAACGCCCTCACCGGTGACACCGGACTCGTCATCGTCGTCACCGCGGCCATCGTCGCCGGCGTGACCCTCGGTGTGATCAACGCCAACAAGGTCAGCCCTGCCGGTCCGTAATCAGCCGTCAGCCTTTAGTCGTCAAAGCCCCGCGCAAGCGGGGCTTTTGCTTTTCCGGTTTCCCGTTTCCCGGAAGAGACAGCGCCGGCTCCGGCAGGCAACGACGCACCCTTTGCGCCCTCTGCGTCCTCTGCAGTAAGAGGTCTTGCCGTTGCCTTTTCGTGAAACGTGAAACATGAAACGTGAAACGGCTTTTGCCTTTTCGTGAAACGTGAAACATGAAACGTGAAACGGCCTCACTGGCTCGCCGCGGCGCCGCCCAGGGCGGTCACGCGTCCCTTGCCGTCGAAGCGGACGAGCACCCCGCGCTTGGTCGGGATGGTCCGAAAGCTGAAGTAGACGGTCCAGGGCTCGCCGTCGCTGAGCAGCGCGTCGAGCCGGCGCGTGAACTCGGCCCGCGAGAGCTTGCGCAGGTCGGTCTCGCGGTCGTCGGCGGTGCGCGGCGTCAGGACGTAGAGGCCGGGTGCGCCATCGCGGCCCGGGCCGGTGTAGCCGTTCCACTCGGGGCCGGGTTGAAGCCGGCCGCGGCCGGTGCCCCGTCCCAGGGGATGGGCGTTGACCATCCACCATCCGTCGAGCGCAGCCATGACCTCGGGCAGCGTCATGCCGACGCGCAGCGCCTGCGCCTTGCGCTCCACCGCCCGCGCCTGCATCCAGGCCGTGCCGGTGAAGGCGACCAGGGCAACGACGAGCGCGCCCGCGATGATGATCTGTCTTTTGCGGCGGGACATGATGGCGTCAGGTTATCGCGGATGGGGCGGGGTTGGTAAGCGGTTTGTGACCAGCGTACGGACTGGTGTGCACTCGCGGGCCGTTTCCCGTTTCCGGCTTCCTGTTTCCCGAATCAATGCTGACCGCAGAGGGCGCAGAGGAGCGCAGGGGAACTTCAGGTGGCACAGCCGGCCGCGGCTGTGGCACAGGAGCCCAGATACCTGCCTTCGTGTGAACTTCGTGTCCTTCGTGTGAACGGTTCTCTCTGTACCCTGTGTGGTTCCCAGGCTCCTTTGCGTCCTTTGCGGTAAAGGGTTTTTGGTTTTGCCTCTTACGGGAAACCGGAAACCTGCAACCGGAAACCGAGGTTTAAGCGGCCCATGGCCGCTTAAACCTCGTACCTCCCCACCCTTGCATTTCTCACGATCATCCGGCACAGCGTCTCCATTGCCCGCAGCCGCCGCTCGCTGATCTTCCCGCTCACCACCAGGTCTAGCGCCCGCAGCAGGAACCGGTGCATGCTGAGCTGGTCTTCCGGGAACGGCAGTCCCATCGCCGCCGACATCGTCATCTCCCATTCCCGATGCACCCCGCACATGCCCTCTTGCCATACCGGCTTCCCGCACCGCGTGCCGTCGCTCTTCACCACCCGACACCCTTCGTCCTTGGGTGGCTCCCATTTGGCGAACGGGATATCAATGACCTCCGCCTTCTTCGCTTCCATAAAGCCCTCCTCATTTCCTCATAGAAATCCTTACTCCTGTCATCCTGAGCAAGCCGCGAGCGGCGCGACCGGCGAAGTCGAAGGACAATCCCTTTGCCTCTTCGTCCGACCTGACACGCAGCGCCTCCAAGCTGCGAGCCCGCCTTATCGGCGAGCCGAAGGAATCCGATTCGCGCGCAGCGCCTCTCTAAAACAAAAAGCGCACCTTTCGGTGCGCCTTCATCAGCGTTCATCTGCGTTGATCAGCGGCTAAATCGCCTTTGAACCCTACTATTCTCAGAATATCAATTCCGTGCCGCTCCCAGTGCCAACCTCTCAACCACTTTATTTGCCCCGATCTCAATCCCTTACGCCGATTCCCTCAAGCCAGACACCTTTTCAACGCAGCCACAGTTGCCAGCATTCATATTGGCGGACGAATTCGCGGATCTCCGCGCCGCAGGGCAGGCTGTCGTGGATGGTCTCAATGTCGCCGGGTTCGACGGAGGTGAAGTTGAGGGCGCCGTCGTCGTTGGCGTCGCCATCATCGACGGCCTCGATCTCGTGGACAAGTTGGAATGGCAGCCCGTCCAGTTCCTCGTAGTACTCACCCAGGAACTCGGCCGCGGCCCGACGGGTCAGGATGGCGCCGGCCATCGGGTCGAATTGCATGCGGTAGCGCATGTAGGAGACGGCCGCGTCCCCATCGTCGAAGGTAGGCATGGAGCGCTCGGGCGCGCTGCAGTCGTCCACGTCGAGGATGATGCGCATGGGCGAATCATCTCGATCCGAACGGGAGATCGTCAAGCGATCTAATCTTGGCCAGCCCGCGAAGCTGGTCGGAACTCTGTAGCCCACGGCGGAAGCCGTGGGGACCCGTTCCATTACGACACCAAGCGCCCGAAGGGTGCGGCACCGGCCCGATTTGCACCGGATCCAAAATGGATCTTCGGATGGTCAATATTTGAAGATTTCCACGCAAGTCAGCAGGACATTCTGATCTCATAGCGTTATGAGAGCTGACACGCGCACCCGCCTGATCGCTCACATCAACCGTAAGAAGTGGTGGCATGTGCCGCCAGTCGATCCACGAGCATATTCAAAGCGTGGGATGTTCTTAGCATCCTCATTTGAGGAGGCTGAGTTTTATGGAAGACCATTAGACCAACCCAAGCGCGTCAGAATCGCAAATCCGCTTGTGGGTGACGAAGCTTCAATCCACCTGCGTCTCTTTGGAACGCCTTTGGTCGTCTTTGAAGGCTCTTGGAAGGCAACTCTGAGGTGGAGATTTGCGCTGGACGCCAAAATGAAACGGCAAGCGATCAAACTGGGCTACGACTCAATAGTAATTCTCTCGCCAATCGGCTTCAATCAGTTGAAGTTGGGCAAGATTCCTCGGAGTATCGAGTTGAACGTGTTTGTAGCTTTGTGAGTGTTTACCAAGTGGTAATTAAAGGTTGTTTTTTCCACACATGGGTCTTGGAGTTCACATTACTTTCGCCTTGTTTTCGCCGGTTGAGTTAGGATACCCTCCCCTAAGCTGTTGCGCGAGCCAGGGATATGGGAATCGAACTCTTACCCGCAGCAATTCGCAAGAAGTACGCTATCCACGAGAAGCATCACGCTTGCGCGATTCTCAAACATGACTTTCCGAAAGAACTTAACGATCTGATCGAGGCGCTGGAGAAGCTCACTCTACCCAAGACGCAGATCATGACCCCGGGTGGCAGGAAAAGCCCGATCAGCATTGGCATTAACGGCTTCTTTTACAAGCGTGACTGGAAAGAGAAGAGTTTCAACGTGAAGGTAGTTGTTGATGGTGAAGAAACACTTTCTCCAACTCACCATGTCGACTACTTTCGGAATCGGGTGGCGATTGAGACCGAATGGAACAATAAAGACCCTTTCTACGACCGCGACCTGACTACATTTCGTCTCTTGTTTGAGCTGAATGTTCTGAGCGTAGGAGTCATCATCACCCGAGGTGATGATCTGCAGGAACTCTTCAATCGCCTTGGGAGAGGCCAGTCTTACGGTCAGTCAACCACCCACATGTCTAAGCTTGTACCAAAACTTCACAACCGCGCATCCGGTGGATGCCCTGTTCTCGCGATTGGAATGACTCAGGCCATTTATGACGAAAAGAATTGAGTTTGGTACTATCCTCGCTGATCCCGCTTGGCAGTTCATGAACCGTACTGGCAAGATGGCGCCTGAGCATCGCCGTCTATTCAGGTATCCCACCATGAAACTGGACGAGATTTGCGCTCTCCCAGTCAAGAACGTCGCGGCCGCAAAATCTCACCTTTACCTTTGGGTTCCGAATGCCCTGATTGCCGAAGGACTTGCGGTGATGAAGGCTTGGGGCTTCACCTATAAAGGCAACATTGTCTGGTACAAGATTCGCAAGGATGGCGGGCCGGACGGTCGAGGTGTTGGCTTCTACTTCCGGAATGTCACCGAGTTGGTGTTGTTTGGAACGCGCGGCCAATTGCGCACTCTTCCTCCTGGTCGGCGGCAGGTAAATATCATCTCCACTCGCAAAGAGCGCCACTCGAAAAAGCCTGATGGCATCTACGACATCATTGAGCAATGTAGCCCTGGCCCCTACCTGGAGTTGTTTGCGCGTCATCCACGTAAAGGATGGGTCCAGTGGGGTAACGAGGTACCAAGCGATCCATTGCTGAGTGTTTTCGGAACGTCGCCTAAGGTTGCCATTCACAAACATACCCAACTGGAGCTAACTGAGTAGGCACTCCCAGATAGGAGTGCCTACTCTGAAAGCAAACAACGCTACTTTTCCTGCATCGCCGCTAAAGCGGCATTTGCTGCTAAGCGAGACTGAAAGTCGTTGCACGCGAGCTGGTAGCTTGGCCCTGTCTTTCCTATCTTCTGCGGGTCATATGCCGCCAGCTGGATCACGTTCAGATAGACTTCCATAGTCTTGGGAAGGTTTTTTGCCAGGAACCTATCTGGGTCGGTCTTCCACTTCAGCTTAGTTCCATCGCACTCTACTAACTCACGAAGCGCCCACACCAAGGGCATGATAAAACCGTCCGGAAAGTCGTACTTGCATTCAGCCTTGTAAAACTTGGTTTTAGGAGGCTTCGACAAGTACTTCTTATCCTTGCTCTTGGTTTTAGCGGGATCAAAAATGTACACACTGCCGATGCCGCCAAATCGCTGCGACACCGTGTTGTAGGCCTCCGGAAACATTGAGTAGATAAGGTCATACAAACGAGGGAGATCCTTCATAAGCATCAGCGCGCTCTTGACTCCGTCGTGCTTTAGGATGCGGATTTCTCCCTTGACCTTCGTGCTCACCTCATCGGACTCCATGAGCTTGTTAAACGCTGCAACACACCCTCCCTTTGAATTGTAGATTTGCATGCCGGAGATGTCCTTCACTCCGGGTAGGGACGGGTCGAGCTTCGACAACGCTACCCAGGACAGAGCAATCAAATCACGGACCTTGATTCGTCCTCCGTCATTGGTCTTCCACTCAATCTGATCGATGAGTTTTGGATCAATGAATTCTTCCAGAGCCTTGTAGTACCCGGCCTTGTGTGCCTTCGTTTCTTCCGTAAGTTGCGCGTTGTTGTTGCGCGCTCGCGCAACATCGAGCACCGCGTTCAGGAATTCGTCGTGGCCTACCGCCCCTTCTTGGGGATAAATGACCTCAACCGGCGTCAAGAAGGTCAATGAGCTCTTGACGTTGTCAATCTTGTCGCGATTCGCTTTCCAAACGTCCGGTAGGTCTTTCCAACGCTTAATTTTGCGTAAAGCGTCCGCGTCCCCGTTGAGCGCCTTTTTCAGAATGAAAAGGGCGATTGCTAACAGGTTGTGGCCGCCATCGAGAACCCCCTCGACATCCCCGTCTTCGAAGGCCAGCTCGTAGCGGTTGCGCTCACGTGGAACGCACTCGCTGGCGGCAAGGAGAAGTCCTTTAGTCTTGAACGGGAACAGCGCTGGCGTGGTTTCCAGCGAGTCCTGAATCTCATCAGTCACCTCACCGACTTTCGCCTCGCGCGGATTCGCTTGCAAGTCTGCAACGTCAATTAGCCGAATCAAGCTATCAGGCGTAGCTGTACCTTCAAGACGTCGTAAACCATACTTGTCCCTGCTGCAGTTCTCATCGAAGCGCAGTACCACTTTTTGGTCTTTCATTTTTTAGTCTCCTTTTCGGCTGTGGAAACGGACGAAAGGAGTCGGAAGGAAGGAGTTGGCAGTGAACTGCCCTTTCTACCAGCCGACTTGCCAGTCGAGCTCTCGCGGTACCTGTCCAGGATCCGCCTTCTTAGCTCAAGGAGCTAAGACTCCATCCGGAGTAGGAAGAACAATAATCCTCATGGGGACCAGCTGTCAAGGCCCAAAATGCACATAAAAAGCCCCGCCTTTCGGCGGGGCTTTTGGTTTTCCTAACGGCTAGAGGCTAGCCGCGCCTTGCGCGGCTTAGTACATTCCGCCCATGCCGCCGTGGCTGCTATCCCGGGCATCGGACTCGGCGACAGCGCAGCGTTGTCGCCGAACAGATAAACGCTTTCTTGTCGTCCGGAAACTCAAAAGAAAAAGCCCCGCATCTCTGCGGGGCCTTCTAGCCACTAGCCACTGGCCACTAGCTACTGCCTTTAGTACATTCCGCCCATGCCGCCGTGGCCGCCCGGCATCGGAGCTTCCTTCTTGTCGTCCGGAAGCTCGGAGACCAGGGCCTCGGTGGTCAGCATCAGCGCGGCAATCGAACCGGCGTTCTGGAGCGCGGTACGCGTGACCTTGGTCGGGTCGATGACGCCGGCTTTGACCAGGTCCTCGAACTCGCCCGTCTGCGCGTTGTAGCCGAAGCTGGGGTCCTTCGAGTCGCGGATACGGCCCACGACGATGGCGCCCTCTTCCCCGGCATTGCCGACGATCTGGCGCAGCGGCTCTTCGCACGCGCGCTTCACGATGTTGGCCCCGATCTGCTCATCGTCCTGCAGCTTGAGCTTGTCGATGGCCGCCACGCAGCGCAGTAGCGCCACGCCGCCGCCCGGCACGATGCCCTCTTCCACGGCCGCGCGGGTAGCGTGCATCGCATCTTCGACGCGCGCCTTCTTTTCCTTCATCTCGGTCTCGGTCGCCGCGCCCACCTTGATCACCGCCACGCCGCCCACGAGCTTCGCCAGGCGTTCCTGGAGCTTCTCGCGGTCGTAGTCGCTGGTGGTCTTGTCGATCTGGCTGCGGATCTCCTTCACCCGGCCCTCGATGTCGCTGGCCTTGCCCTTGCCTTCCACGATGGTGGTGTTGTCCTTGTCCACCGTGATCTTCTTGGCGCGGCCCAGGTCCTCGACCTTCACGTTCTCCAGCTTGATGCCGAGGTCTTCCGTGATGGCCTTGCCGCCGGTCAGCTTCGCGATGTCTTCCAGCATGGCCTTGCGGCGGTCACCGAAGCCCGGCGCCTTCACCGCGCACACATGCAGCGTGCCGCGCAGCTTGTTGACCACTAGGGTCGCCAGCGCTTCGCCTTCCACGTCTTCCGCCACGATGAGCAGCGGCGCGCCCGACTTGGCGATCTGCTCCAGCAGCGGCAGCAGGTCCTTCATCGAGCTGATCTTCTTCTCGTGGATCAGGATGTAGGGGTTCTCGAGCACGGCTTCCATGCGCTCGGGGTCGGTCACGAAGTAGGGCGAGAGGTAGCCGCGGTCGAACTGCATGCCCTCCACGACTTCCAGCTGCGTCTCCATGGTCTTGGACTCTTCCACGGTGATGACGCCGTCCTTGCCCACCTTCTTCATCGCTTCCGCGATGATCTTGCCGATGGTCTCGTCATTGTTGGCCGAGATGGTGCCCACCTGGGCGATCATCTCGCCGGTCACGGGCTTGGACAGCGTGTCCAGGAAGCCCTTGACGCGGTCGCCGTCCTTGCCGATGCTGCCACAGATGGCGGCGACGGCCTTCTCGATGCCGCGCTTCATCGCCATCGGGTTCGCGCCGGCGGCAACGGTCTTGACGCCTTCACGATAGATGGCCTGCGCCAGCACGGTGGCGGTGGTGGTGCCGTCGCCGGCGACGTCGGACGTCTTGCTGGCGACTTCGCGCACCATCTGCGCGCCCATGTTCTCGAGCGTGTCCTTCAGCTCGATCTCTTTGGCTACGGTGACGCCGTCCTTGGTGATGGTCGGCGAACCGAACTTCTTCTCGATGACCACGTTGCGTCCCTTGGGACCCAGCGTGACCTTAACCGCGTCGGCGAGGACGCTCACGCCGCGCAGGATCGCCTGCCGCGACTCTTCGCCATGTACGATCTGCTTTGCCATTGTCTCTTCTCCTAGGTGTGTCGAATCTTGGGAAACCGGTATTCCTAAAACTGTTATGGGCGGAAGCGCCTACCGCTAAAAATCAGTAGCGCGAAGCGCCTACCGCACTTTGCAATCATCGGCGCGAAGCGCCTACCGCACTGCCGTAGGCTGCTTTTAGCCTGCGCTCTTGCCTTCCGCTGTCAGCTATCGGCTGTCAGCTTTCGGTAAGAGCAGAACTTTCATTGCGCCGGCTCCGCCCTCAGCCGACAGCCGAAAGCTGAGAGCCGAGAGCGCTCTTAGCGCCGCGCGCCGGCCTTTTCGGTCTTAGCGTCCGACGTCGACTTGCCCGCCGCGCTCAGGATGCCGAGGACTTCCTCTTCACGCATGATGAGGAACTCTTCGCCGTCCAGCTTGATCTCGTTGCCGGCATACTTGCCGAACAGGATGCGGTCGCCTTCCTTCACTGCCAGGGGGAAGGTCTCGCCCTTTTCGTTGGTCTTGCCACGTCCCGCCGCGATCACCACGCCCTCTTGCGGCTTTTCCTTGGCCGAGTCGGGGATGATGATGCCGCCGCGGACGGTCTCGCCCTCGTCCACACGCCGGACCAGGATGCGATCGTGAAGCGGAGTCAGTTTCGTCGCCATGCTTCTCTCCTAAATGTTGAAGTAATAAGGGGTGTTACTGCGGTATTAGCACTTGGTCTTGCTGAGTGCTAAGTGTACTGGGGTCGGCTTGGAGTGTCAAGAGGGTGGGCGCTGAAATATGAGTGGAGAAGGCTAAAGGTTTGGTAAGTAGCTTCTTTTCTGAGGCTTAGATGGTAACACTTGAGGCAACACCGCGAGATTGGCCGGGGTCTAACCCTTAGACAGCAGTTTTGGGCCGAGTCTGGGGTGCAGTTGTGGGTGTGCGTCGGGGTTCCCTTCCTTTTCGACTACTAATCAGCACAATCTTGATCCTATTGGGCAGCGCAATGGACCTGCGGGCGCAGGAACCGGTGCGGGCGGCGAGCGGCGGTGCGTCCGTGAGGGCGGCAGCGAGCGCGGCACCGGCCAGCGTGGCGCATGCGGACGCGGCGGCGGGGGATTTCCCGTGGAATCGGCCCGGGGTGAGCTTCGAGCAGGTGGTGAGGTCGCTGCCGGAGGGGCTGCCGCGCGTCCCGGAGCAGGCGTGGTCGGCAGTGGTGGCGAATCCGCGGACCGTGGGAGTGGCGGCGGAGGTCGGCGCGGCTTGGAATGGCGCCTCGCGGGTGAAGATCCCGAAGAAGTACGACATCACGAAGATCGGGGACCGGGGCGTCGGCGGGGGGATGAACTTCTACTCGCTGGAGAAAGAGACGATGATGGGCCAGCAGCTGGCGCAGGAGGTAGAGGCGACGGCCAAGCTGTTCCAGGACGAGGTGATCGGCGAGTACGTGAACCGGCTGGCGCAGAACCTGGCGCGGAACTCAGACGCGAAGGTGCAGTTCACGGTGAAGGTCATCGACAACGATGAGGTGAATGCGTTCGCGCTGCCGGGTGGGTTCTTTTATGTGAATGTCGGGATGCTGATGGCGGTGGAGAACGAGGCGGAGCTGGCCGGGGTGATGGCGCACGAGATCGCGCATGTGGCGGCGCGTCATGCGACGAAGCAGGCGACGAAGAAAGACCTGTGGAGCATCATGTCGATCCCGCTGGTGTTCGTCGGGGGGCCGGCGGGGATGATCGCGCAGAACGTGGCGAACATCGCGGTGCCGATGAGTTTCCTGAAGTTCAGCCGCAACGCGGAGCGCGAGGCCGACCTGCTGGGGCTGGAGTATCAGTACGCTGCGGGCTATGATCCGGCGGCGATGGTCGGGTTCTTCGAGCGCATCGGGCGCAAGGAGAAAAAGCGGAACTTCCTGGTGCGGGCGTTCTCATCGCATCCGATGAATGAGGACCGGGTGAAGCGGTCGCAAAAGACGATGCAGACGCTGCTGCCGCCGGCCGAGGAGTATCTGGTGTCGACCAGCGAGTTTGACGAGATGAAAGAGCGGCTGGCGCAGTTGACGCGCGGCAGGTTGCGGATCGAGGGCGCGGGGCCGACGTTACGGAAGCGGACCGAAGGTGACGCTGAGCAAGAAGAAGGCCCGCCGGTGTTGAAGCGGAAGGATTAGGGTTTCACGTTTCACGTTTCAAGTTTTTTCCCACCCTCCGCCAAATGCGGGCGGAAGGGTGGGGCAACCGCCTTCACGAACAGTGGAAGGTTGGGCCAGCCCCCTTAGTCGAACCTGCACCGCATGCGCGCGAAGGAAACACCCACACAAGCGCGATAAATCCTCCGCTGCCTGGCGCTACGCGTGTGTGGGGCACGCTAAGACCTTCTTCCAGTAATCTCCTAACTTGCACCTTTGGTGGCAGCAGCTTTGGCCGGAGCCGGCTTGGCGGCAGGCTTGGCCGGCGAGGGTGCAGCCGTGGCAGCGATGGCAGACAGACGCCGTTCGGCGAGCTGGTAGGTCGAGTTCGGGATCTGCCATTCGTGATCCGGGCGCTCGACCTTCTTGTAAGCGGCGGCGGCATCCTCGATCATGCCGTACTGCTCGGCGATGCGTCCGAAGACATACCAAGAGGTTGAGTTGGGCTCATCCAGATTCCACTGGTCCATGGCTTTGAGGATCATCTCGCGGGCTTCGGCGATCTTGCCGGTTTCTGCGTAGACAGACGCCAGGGTATGCAGTAGAGGCGCATTCTCGGAGCGGCTTTGGAGATTGCCTTGTTGGCCGTGTTCGAGCCCCTTCTGGGTAATGTTGCCATCAAAGAGCTCCAGCCAAGAGAGCATGTTGTAGTCATTCACAGTCGGCTTCCCCATCTCCACGATACGGGAATAGTGGCCGGTGGCGGCACGCACATTGCCACGGGCCGCCTCCATGCGGGCAAGGGAACGGAGCGCGTCGACGTCGTCGCTGAAGCGCTCCAGGCGCTGCCTGGCCATCGCTTCCCAGGCCGCGAAGTCACGGGCCGCCTGAAAGGCCGTAGCGGAGAGGTTGAAGACGGTCAGCGAATCCGGATAGGCGGTGCGCAGTGATGGCAGAAGACGGGCCAGGTCGGAATATCGAGCGGCTTTCTCATAAGCGCGGGCCAGTGCCAATCGGACGAAGGGGCGACGGGCCTCAGGTACGCTATCGCCGGCCAGTGCCTGCTCCAGGATGGGAATCGAGACCTCGGTCCGCGTCTCGGTGATGAGGGCGGCCGCCACGATGCGAGCTTCCGCCGCATTCGTCTGCTGGCCGCGGGTCCAGAGCCGGGGGAATACCGGCCCCTCCAACTCGTCCTCTCCGCCACCGACCTTCACATCCTCGCGGATCCAATCAAAGACCTTGCGGGTGGACTCTAGATCGCCTGCGGCAATGCGCCGCAGGAGGACCAGAGCCACCCCGTCGAAGCTATTGCTGCTTCCAGTGACATAAAGCCGGCCATTGATCCGCGAAACAAAAAACGTCTGGGCGCGCGAGCCCGGAGTGGAATAGCGAACGCGATGCGTATCCACGCCATCGGATTCGGCCGTCAGCTGGCCGATGCTCATGGTGATATCGCGCAAGACCGCAAGGTCGCTTCCGGAGCGACGGAGAGAATTGCGAGTCGCGATCACCACCTCGCGGGAGCGGACCAGTTCTTTGCGGCGGACAACGGGGTCGGTGGCAATCAAGTCCGGACTCGCGAAAGATTCCAGGAACTCGTCGGTGAGCTCGGAGTCGTCCATCAGCCGAGCCAGGAACAGGCGCACCGCGTTGGCGGGGTCATCCGGCTGCAGGCGCGAAGGGTCGAAGCGAACCGCATTGCGAAAGACCCGGGCGCGGCTCAACTCGCTCGCCGCCTTGTCCGACCCTTCGGCAGCCGCAGCCAGGAGGTCACTGGCCTCCGGATACAGCCGCAGATTGATGAGCTGTTGCGCGGAAGAAGCCAGGACGCGGGCCCGGTTGCCGCCCTGAGAGGCGAGCTTGTTCGCCTCGGCGATGGCGGCTGCGGAGCCCTGCCCCGCTGCCAGCGCGGTGATCTGCAGAGCCCGGCGGCCATCGTTGCGCTGGATCTTGTTCAGTTCCTTTATAAGTTCGTCATACTTCCGCAGATAAAGGCGGGTGTAGAGCGGATTGTCGACCGCGTTGTACTCAGAAAGCTTTTCGCCGATAGCCTCATACTGCTTCAATGCCTCGGCGAGGTCGGCCCCGGCCGAGTAGCGGGTGCCGCGAGCGTCATACTCCAGCAAGATGGCATAGTCGAGGCGGATCTCATTGTTCTTGGGATCGAGTTCCAGCGCCTTGCGGTAGGCAGCCACGGCTCCCGCCAAATCAAAACCCTTCTTGCGGCGCCGGCCGACCAAGTCATGCTGCAAGATCCAGCCGAGGGCGCGGTGGGCCTCCGCAGATGTGGGCTCCAGCTGCGTGGCCAGACGCGCTTCCGCCCTTGCGCTGGAGCCGAGACCTGCCTCCAGCAGCGAATACGCGATCTGCACATGGTGCAGCGATTCCTTGGGGTGAAGAGCGCTGAGACGCTTCAACTCATCCAGGCCCTCCCGTACTTTGCCGGCTTGCAACAGCATCGTGCCTTTAAGGGAAAAAGAGATCTGTGGATTGTCGACCTTCTTCCATTTCTTCAGCGCATCGCGGAACTCCTCTACCTCGCCAGCCGACCAGCGGCGCTTGCCGGAATCAAACACGAAACTCCCCACCAGCACGCCGTCCTTGAGATCCCGGGAAAAGCGAGTGGTGAGGGTCGCGGGACCGAAGCGCTCCACCTGGTCCTCCGGAACCGCCCGCACGACAAAACCCGGCGGAGGGTGAATACGGTACTGCCACTCGGTGACATACGGGTGATCGAAGACAAACTCGTGCTGGCGTTTCTTCTTGTCACGCTCGGAAATCAGCTTGTCTTCCTGGCCCTCCGCCTCGGCTGGATCTTTCAGCAGATAATCGGGCAGCCGGTAGAGGATGTTGTAGATGGTGACATGGAGGTCAGCATGGTACAGGCCAGTAAAGCCGCGGCGCGCCTCCGCGGCTTCCACCGTGAGCTTGAACGGAGCTGAGAAGTCGCGCGCATTGGTGTTCTCAAACCGGACGAGGCGGTCCGACGCGTATTCGTTCTTGACGTAATCCTCAAGATTCTTGCGGCGCTCCTTCTGGTCTCCGCCCTGATCGAGCCAGGGCTCCTGCGCGGCTAAAAGAGTGGAGACGAACAAGTAGACAAAGAGGGAGACGAGTCGGAAACGATACATGGGCTTGGGAAAAGTGCGGGGTTAGTGTAATCCGGAAATGCGGAACGAGCAATATGTTTCAAAATGGGAACTGTTAAGGGATTTACCTCAGCGGCTAAAGCCGACTATTTCCGGCGGCTGGGCGGCACTTGTCGCTACGCGAGTCAGGACTGAAGGCCCTGACCTACCAAGCCGTGCCTTTCCGAAGGCGGATCACAAGAAGGACACGATGGAATAACCCACACAAGCGCGATAAGTCCCTCCGGTGCCTGCGTTGACGCGGCGCGTGGGGGGCACCCCAACACATTCTTTGTATTTCAACTTCTTTTCGAGACAGTAGGCCCTTGTGTGGGCCACCGCCGGCTGGTTCCCGTCTCTGTGAGACCCTACCCTACCCGCAGGCTTTCGATCATCCGCTGGAAGGTGGGGCTGAGTTGCTGATAATGCGGCTCGGGCGCGATGAAGAGCAGCCAGATGACGCTGCCGTCCTGGCGCTGGACGGTGACCAGTATGTCGCGCTCGGCGACGCGCTGGCCGCTGCTGTTGGCGAGCGGCGAGGGGCCGATGAGTTCGACGACCACGGCGGGCATGCCGTTGACGCTGGCCTGGCGCGGTTGTCCGGCGGCCTGGAGTTCAGGGTTCGACTGCTTGAGGCCGTTGAAGATGTCGGCGGCGGTCTGAGTGAGCGACTGCTGCTGTTGCGGCGAGTAGCCGTTGATGAGCACGCCGTACGCGATAGCCTGCTCGCTCACGCCCGCGGGCGGAGCGATGGTGACGGGCGAGTTCTGGTCGCCGTAGACGCGCCAGTTCGACGGGTAAGCGATCTGGAAGGCCTGGTGGTTGAGCTGCTGGAAGTTGCCGCTCGGCGCGACGGAGTCAGTGGAGACGTTCTCAATGCGCCCGGCCTTTTCCTGGGCCATGCGCGCCACCTGCTCGGCGGTGTAAGGCTTGAGTTGTGCGGCAGCGGATTTCGCGGCGCGGAAGTCATTCCCTGCCGTGGCGTACTGCTTGGGCGGAAGCTGGCTGATGGCCTCGGTCACAGCGGAGGCGCGGTTGCCGGGATTCGGGTGCGAGGCCAGGAACTGCGGGCCGCCGCGGCCGCCTTCCCCCTGCAACTTCTCAAAGAAGCGCGCCATGGCGCGGGGGTCGTAGCCAGCTTCATACATCAGCTTGGCGCCGACGCGGTCGGCTTCGAGCTCGGCGTCGCGTGAATACTTCAAAAAAAGCGATTCAAAGCCGATGCCGAGGCCAAGGCGGGCGAGCTGTCCACCGGTACCGCCACCAAGGACGCTGCCGAGGATGGCGGCGGGAATCTGCGCGATGGCCTGCTTGCTGGCGTTGCGGGTGCCGTGCCGCATGTAGACGTGTGCGATCTCGTGCGCCAGGACGCCGGCGAGTTCAGCTTCGGTGTCGGCGGCCTGCAGGGTGCCGACGTTGATGCGAACGGGGCCGCCCGGCAGCGCGAAGGCGTTGATCTCCTTCTGGTTGATGACCTTGAACTCGAACTGATACGGGTTCGCGGGGAGGTTGCGCGCGAGGCGCTGGCCCAGGGTGCTCACGTAGTCGGAGACCGCGTTGCGCGGGGGCAGGAGCGGGAGCTGGGCGTCAGCCTGCGCGGCCACCTGCTTGCCGATCTGGACCTCCTGCTCCTGCGAGTACTGGTTGAAGCCGCCGGGTGCGGGATAGTTCTCTGAGCCGGCCTGCAGCGGTCCGGTCTGGCGGGCAGCACATCCGGTCATCACGACGGCGAGAACGAGGGCGGTCAGCTTACGGCGCAGGCGCATAACGGGCTCCTAACAGGACATCTATATAGAGATAGATGCGGGGGATGAGCCTTGAGAGGTTTCCAGTTTCCCGTTTCCCGTGACCGCCGGCGGGGTGGTTTCACACGAAGTGCACACGAAAGCGGCCATATCGGCTTCTTAAGAAGGGGCTGGCGGTCGCTTTATAATCGGCGATAACAGAGCAATGAGGAGGAACAACATGGGTAAGGTTTTGGCGGCGGCCGTGCTGGTGACGTTGATGACGATGGGCGCGGCGGCGAAGGACAAGATGGAGAAGAAGGTCGTGGAGCTGAAGAACGCGAAGGGCGAGACCGTGGGAACGGCGACGCTGTCGGCGTCCGCCAAGGGCGGCACCAAAATACAGCTCAGGGTCAAGAACCTGCCACCGGGCGAGCACGCCATCCATGTGCATGAGAAGCCGGTGTGCGAAGGGCCGGCGTTCACGTCGGCCGGCGCGCATTTGAATCCGGGGAAGAAGCAGCACGGGTTGCAGAATCCGCAAGGCCATCACATGGGCGACATGGTGAATTTCACGGTGAAGAAGAACGGCACGTCGCGAGAGACGATCAACGCCTCATTCCCCTATACCAAGGAGAGTGCCATCTTCGCGAACGGCGGTACGGCGCTGATGATCCACGCGAAAGCGGATGACCATAAGACGGACCCGTCGGGGAATGCGGGGGACAGGATCGCGTGTGGGGTGATCCAGTAGCGGTTTCCCGTTTCCGTTTCCGGTTTCCCGAGGCCTGACCGGGTCAATGCGGATAGGGCCAGGAATACAAGCAAAGTCAAAGGCATTGTCCTTCGACTCGCGGCTCGGCGATCCTCGCCGCTCGCTCAGGATGACAGAATCGCGGGTGGGGCGATTGAAGGCAGCTGTTAGCCTTCAGCCTTTAGGAGTCAACAACTTGCGGAGATGGAAGCCCGGACTTTGGTCCGGGCTTTTTGTTTTGGCGGGCCGGAAACGGGGTGGAAGGGTCGCCGACGGGGATGGGTGGCAAAAAATAATGACGTTCGCGACTAACTATCGCCGGTGGATGCCGTCTATTAGGCAACACGGAAGTAGCGGAGCAGGAAATGAAGAATCACAAGGCGATGACGGGCGTAGCGTACATGTTCCTGGGAGCGGTGCTGCTGGTAAGCGGCCCGGCGGTGCAGGAGCAGATCGATGAGATGGCGTCGAACCCGACGCTGCAACTGGCGAAGGCGATGTACCAGAGCATGTCGCAGGAAGCCACGTCGACGCCGCGCGTCGAGGTGCTCTCGGCCAGCGTGACGCCGGCTGCACGGCAGTTTGATTCCGTGCCGGTGGCGGCGGTGGAGGCTCCGAAGGCAGTCGCGGTGGCCACTGAGACGATCGAAGTGGTGGCGCCCAAGGTGGAAGTGGAGCTGGCGCAGTTGCCGGCCGAACAGCAGGCGCGCATCGCCAAGATGACGGCCAAGCTAAAGCCAGCGAAGTTCGCCTTCGCGTTCGAGCGGGCGCAGATGTCGCGGTTCGCGAGCCTGAAGGCCCTGGAAGCGCAGAAGTTCGTGATGCTCCAGACCGAAGAGATCCATAAGAAGAAGAGCGAGTGCGACCAGGTGCAGGTCGAGATCGAGCGCAGCACCGAGATCTAGTTTCACACCGCGGAAAAAAAGAAGGCGGGCCGAAAGGCCCGCCTTTTTTGTTTCCTGTTCCCTTCCCCAGCTACTTCGCGGAGACGAGTTCGGCCGACTCGGCCATCTGCAGTGGCTTGCTGAAGATGGAGTTGAACGAGCGGGCCTTGCGGGTCTTCCAGCTGCCCTTGTGCCAGGCGTAGCCGGCGATGAGCGGGAAGGTCACGGTCGCTTCACCGAAGACCATCTGCTCCTTCGCCAGGTCCACCTTGCCCCAGGAATTCGCTTCCTTGAGGGTGGAGCCGGAGAGTGCGCCGTCGCGCTCGTCGGCGACGGTGAGCTGCACCGCGTACTTGTGCATGGCCACGTCGTAGCCGAGGAACTCGGCGGAGACGACGATGTCCTGCACGAAGTTCTTGGGCACGCCGCCGCCCAGCATGACCAGGCCGGTGACGCCGGACTCGACCTTGATCTGGGTGAGTTCGCGGAAGTCAGCGACCGAGTCGATGGAGACGAACGGCTTCCCGGCCTGCTGGCGCGCAACCTGGTGGAAGACCAGGCCGAATCCGGCCGAGCAGTCCGAGAACGCCGGGCAGAAGATGGGAATGCCCCGGCGGTAGGCTTCGAGGACGATGCTCTCCGCTTTCGGGAACTTCTGGTCAAGGTAGCGGCCCATCTCCACGATGAACTCGCGGCTGGAGTAGGGGCGCGGGGCGAGCGAATCGGCGATGACCCGGATGGTGTCGTCGCAGACGCGGAGCTCGTCCTCGTCGATGTAAGTGTCGTAGATGCGGTCGATGGCGCGCTCGCGCAGGTCGTTGTCGCTGGCGAAGGGCGTGCCCTGGTAGTGGCGGTAGCCGAGGGCCTCGAAGAAGTCCTGGTCCACGATGTTGGCGCCGGTGGAGACGATGGCGTCCACCATGTTGGCGCGCATCAGGTCCAGGATGATGGCCTTCTGTCCGGCGGAGATGAGGCTGCCCGCCAGGGTGAGAATGATGCCGCAGTCTTCGTCGCGCACCATCTCGTCCACGATCTTGGCGGCGCGCGCCAGATTGCGGGCCTGGAAGGCGGTCTTCTCCATCATGTCGATCATGGGAACGACGTTGACGGCCTTGATGTCGTAGTGTTCGACGGCGGTGTGCAGCAGGTCGGTCTTCTTCATTTGTGTAGCTCCGATGTTTGGATTCCGGAGCCGCAAAAGGAAAAAGGCCCCGGTGTCCGGGGTCTACGGTAGGCTTTTTTCTAAGAGCTCCGCAACGCTTCGCTGCTTCGCCCTCGCGGCCGATTCGAGCAAGCCAGCTCTCATCGAGCCGCTCACCCGGGCCTTCACCCCCGCCATCGAACCCCGCCGTGGCTGGTACTAATCATAGCAAATTTTCGGGCGATGAAAGGCGGAATATGAACCACAAGGAGGTCCGAAGGTAGGGCGTGTCGCCGCTGCGCGGCTCTAAGGTCAAAGGCATTGTCCCTCGACTCGGGCTTACGCCCTCGCTCGGGATGACAGTGAACGGGTGGTTAGCGAGAGGGGGATTCCGTTTCAGGTAGCATAGTTAGTTTGGCGTGAGGACAAGATGAGACTACTGGTGATCGGGGCGGGGATGATGGGGTCGGCGGCGGCGTATGACATGGCGTGGTCGTCGGGCGTGGAGGCGGTGACACTGGCGGACGCGGACGGCAAGCTGGCTAAGCGTGAGGCGGCGCGCATCAACAAGATGCTGGGCTCCAAGAAGGTGAAGGCCGTGGAGCTGGACGCCTCCAAGTACGGCAAGGCGCAGAAGCTAATGAAGGGCCATACCGGTGTCCTCAGCGCGGTTCCCTACTTCTTCAATGTAGGGCTGGCGGAGGCGGCGATCGCGGCGAAGTGTCATTTCGCCGACCTGGGCGGCAACAACACCGTCGTCCGCAAGACGTATGCCCTGGCGAAGAAGGCGGCCAATAGAGGAGTGGGGCTGGCGCCGGATTGCGGCCTCTCGCCGGGCATGGCTTCGATACTCGCCGGCGAACTGATGCGGCGAGTGGCGCCGACCGGAGAGAAGGTCGAGGCGCTGAAGCTGTACGTGGGCGGGCTGCCGGCGGATCCCAAGCCTCCGTTCTATTACCAACTGGTCTTTTCCGTGAACGGCCTCATCAACGAGTTCGTGGAGCCAGCGAAGGTGCTCAAGGGCGGCAAGATGGTGGAGATCGAGCCGCTGACCGAGCCGGAGGAGTTCCGCATCGCGGGCTTTGCGCCGCTGACGGCGTTTCATACGTCGGGCGGCACGTCGACGATGCCGGAGACCTACCAGGGCCAAGTGGGCGAGTGCTTTGAGAAGACGCTGCGGTATCCGCCGCACTACACGATGATCCGCTCGCTCTATGACCTGGGCGCCTTCAGCAGCGAGAAGCGGAAATTCGGCAAGGTGGAGCTCTCACCGCGAGAGATGACGGCGCGGCTCTTCGTGGAGAAGTTCTCCGGCGACGAGCCGGATGTGTGCATCATGCGGGTGGAGGCGCATCGGGCGGGGCGGGTCTCCAGCTTCACCATGGTGGACCACTACGATCCCGCGACGCAGATGACAGCCATGATGCGGACCACGGCGTGGCCGGCTTCAATCGTGTTGCAAATGATGGTGGATGGCCGGAGCACTGCACGCGGCGGCGTATACCAGGAGCGCGACGTGCCGGGCCGGGAGTTCCTGCGGGAGATAGAGCGACGCGGGGTGAGGATCGCGTTCGGGGAGGAGTGAGTACGTTTCGCACGAAGGACACGAAGTTCGCACGAAGGCAGCTGGTAAGCTTCGATGTTGATTGTTACCCGAGCGGCACGAGCGGCTAGGGCCCCTCACAATTGTTCCATAATGGAACCGAGCGTCCCGAGACCCCGCGACATTAAAGGTCTTGCAGGTGGCAAAGACTAGGCGTAATTTAGGGCAACACTTACGGCTAGGAGGTCGTCGTGACACGTCTATTCGCCATCAGGACTCTGGGGACCATTCTGCTACTTGCCTTGGCTAGCCCACTGCTCATTTCCCAAGAGGCGTCTGGGAATCAATATAAGCTGCTAGCGACAAAGCGAACTTCCACTACTGAAAAGGAACTGAATGAGGCTGCTGATGCCGGCTATAGGCTGTTCGGAACAATCGGTGGGAATGTTGGGAATAGCGAAATAATTACGGTCATGAAAAGAATTGATGACCCCAAGCAGCGGTACACCTATAAGCTCCTCGCTACCAGCAAGACCTCCACCATGCAAAAGGAGCTAAATGAGGCTGGTGAACAGGGCTACAACTATCGCGGAGAAACCGCTCGCGGCGAAGTGATACTGATCCTTGAACTCGACCGCTCGCTCCAGGCTCCACCGCGATTTGAGTACCGTTTACTGGCGACCTCGAAGACTTCCACAATGGAGAAAGAGCTGAACGAAGCAGCCGCCCAAGGATTTGAGTTCCTGGGCGTTATTCGTCGTGGCGAGGTCATCTCTATTCTCCGTCGGGAGATCAAGTAGCATGGCCTACCGTTTGCTGCTATTCATGGCCGCCTGCGTGTCCCTAGCAGCCCAGGATGCTGCCCCTGTGTTCCTCAGATGGAACGCAGCGCAATGTGAGACGGTTGGCCGCAGCACATACGCAAAGGGAACGATTAAAGGACGCCGTACAATCCTCGCGACAGAACGCTCGCACAGCTACAAGCTCAGAGCTACCTGGTTTACACCTGAAGTGATTCGGGCTAATGCCAGGCTGGTGCAGCTTCGTGATGGTTTGTCGGACGAAGAGACAATTGAGTTGGTGCGCTCTGCAGAAACCATTGGCGGAATAGTCGTGATGCTGGAATTCGACCCGAACGAAGGCTCCGGCGTTGTGCCTCGCGGCTGGAGCGCTCTACTGAGAGTGAACCAGCAGGGCCCAATTGCTGGCAGACAGTCTCCTGAACTTCGTAACGTGAAGGTGTTTCAAGGCACTCACAAGAGAAATTATGACTATGACCGTTTCTGGGTCCTCTTTCCTTTGAAGGGCACTTCGGAGGCTGTCAGGATCGCAAGCCCGACAATCCAGGTAACGGTACAGATCGAGGGGAAGGAAGAAACTATTTCTTGGACTGTCCCAGCGTCCCTACGAGGTGAATAACGCTTCGACAGAGCGCCTCCCTGCGAATCACCGGGGCCGCCTACCGGTAGAGGCGCTCTGAAGCGTCCGGCAATCCCGGCACCGGCGGGCAAGTTCCTTCAGATTCATGCGGATGTTGACCTTGCCCAAGCGTACGGCGCGGAAGGCAGGCAGCGGCGAGCGGTGGGTCATGCCGCGGCGCGTCATCTCAGCGACGAGGGCGGCGTGGCGCCGGCGCACGTTGTGGACCTCAATCAGGTTATTGGCGACAAAACCCGCGACGGAGCGTTTGCGCAGCAGCGTGCCGACGAGCATATGCAGCTCGACGTGCTCGCCCAGCAGGTGCTGGTCGCACATCCGGCGCGGGTTGACCATCCACATGCGCATCGCGAATAAGGAGTAATCTGTCGCCCGCGTCGCGGGCTGGGCTGCGGTGGTAAACGGGTACCTAGGCCTGACGGCTTAGGCTATATTCTGTCGGCGCTGCGCGCCTGGGCTCAGCGGCTAAAAGCGACATTAACTTCGAGACCACACTAACAACAAAGCAACAGCAGAGGCCTTGTCCCTCGTCGCGCTCACGTTGTTCGCGCTCGCTCGGGATGACAACCCATGGAGTTGATTCGGCACGGCTGAAGCCGTGCCCTTCCGAGACCTACCGGACTCAACAATGCGGGCCGGGGCTGAGCCGTACCCTTCCGAAGGCATCTTCAGTCGTCCCTGCGGGACTGGCTCGCGGTTGCTGCCTTAACCCGGCACTTCGTGCCGGGCTATTCTCGGGCCGTCCTGCGGACGCGGGACTAAGGTCTCTAGCATTCTCCGCGCTGACCGCAGACGCAGCGGCTGACGCGCAGCTTCCGCGAAACCAAATCAGGCCCCGGTTGCCGAGACGTAGCAAGCTAACGTCTCTACACGGGGCCGCGGGCGGCTGTGCCACCCAGGCGTCAGAACGCGGCCAGCTCGCGCATGGCCTGGTAGAGGTGCTCGGCCTGCGGGAGGATGACGTCCTCCAGCGCGGGCTGGTAGGCGACGAAGGTATCCATGGCGGCGACGCGGCGGACAGGGGCGTCGAGGTCGTGGAAAAGTTCGTCGGCGATGCGGGCGGCGATCTCCGCACCGTAGCCGAAGCTGAGCACGTCCTCATGCGCGACGATGACGCGGTTCGTCTTGCGGACGGACTCGGCGACGGCCTCCCAGTCGTAGGGGCTGAGCGTGCGCAGGTCGATAAGCTCGACGCTCACGCCTTCTTCGCGCTCCATCTTCTGCGCCGCCTGCAGCGCGCGCGGAACCACGGCGCCGTAGGTCACCACTGTCATGTCGCTGCCCTCTTTCCAGACGCGGGCCTTGCCGAACGGGATGGTAAAGTCCGGGCCGGGATAGGGCGCGCGGCCGAAGGGCTCGCGATAGAGGCGCTTGTGCTCCAGGAACATCACGGGGTCGTCGCACCGGATGGAGGTGCGCAGCAGGCCGTTGGCGTCGAGGGCATTCGAGGGGAAGACCACGCGCAGGCCCGGGATGTGGGTGAAGATGCTCTCACCGCACTGCGAGTGATAGACAGCGCCGCCGGTGAGGTAGCCGCCGATGGCCACGCGAATGACTGCGGGCGAGGAGAAGTTGCCGTTCGAGCGCCAGCGGATAAGCGGCAGCTCGTTGCGGAGCTGCTGCATGGCAGGCCAGATGTAGTCGAAGAACTGGATCTCGACCACGGGCTTGAGACCGCGCGTGGCCATGCCCACGGCGCGTCCGACGATGTTGGCCTCCGCCAGCGGTGAGTTGAAGACGCGCTCAGAGCCGAACTCCATCTGCAGGCCGGCGGTGAGCTTGAAGACGCCGCCCTTCCCTTTCACCTGCTTCTGCTTGAGGTACTCCTCGCGGGAGCAATCGGCCACGTCTTCGCCGAAGATGACGATGCGCTCATCGCGCCGCATCTCGTCTTTCAGGCAAGCGTTGATGAGGTCGGCCATGGTCTTTTCGGCGCCGTCCTTGGCAGGTTCGACGGCGAACGAATCAGAGCGCGGGTCGAGGTCTTCCGAATAGATGTGGCGGAGGACGGAGCTGATCTCCGGGATGGGTGCGACGAGAGCGCGGTCGGTGGCGGCCTGAATCTCGTCGTCGACCGACTTCTCCAGTGCGTTGATGCCTTTTTCGTCGAGGATGTTCTCGCGGATGAGGAACATCTGCATGCGGGTGATGGGGTCGCGCTCGGCTTCTTTCTGCAGCTCAGACTGGGGCCGGTAGAGCTTCTCGTCGTCGGAGAGCGAGTGCGAATACGGGCGCACGACGTGGCCATGGACAAAAGCCGGGCCCTTGCCGCTGCGGCAGTGCTCCACGGCCTTGGTCAGCACACCGTAGCTTTCCACGGGGTCAGTGCCGTCACATTCCGCGAAATAGAAGTTCGGGAAGCCGGAGACGAGCTTGGAGATGTTGCCGCCGGCGGTGCCGACTTCCACCGGCACGGAGATGGCGTACTCGTTGTCCTCACAGAGATACAGAACGGGCAGCTTCAGGTTCGCAGCCGTGTTCAGCGACTCCCAGAACTCGCCCTGGCTGGTGGTGCCGTCGCCGGTGGAGACGTAGACGACCTCGTCGCCCTTGAACTGGACGTCCTTGAACTGGCGGTAGTCACCGGTCGATTTGCGCGCGGCGTCTGGATACTTGGTGAAGTAGCGGCCGGCTTCGGCGCAGCCCACGGCCTGGAGGAACTGCGTGCCGGTAGGCGACGACTGCGTGACGATGTTCCAACGCTTGTGTCCCCAGTGGGATGGCATCTGGCGGCCGCCGGAGTTGGGATCTTCGGCCGCGCCCACGGCCTCGAGGAGCTGCTCTTCAGGTGTCATGCCCAGCGTGAGGCAGAGCGCGCGGTCGCGATAATAAGGATAGAACCAGTCGTAAGCGGGGCGCAGCGCCATGCCGGCGGCGACGAGCAGGGCTTCGTGTCCGGCGCCGGAGATCTGGAAGTAGATCTTCTGCTGGCGCTTGAGCAGGATCTCGCGGTCGTCGAGCCGGCGCGAAAGGAACATAAGCCGGTACATCTCGACGAGCTGCTTCTTGGTGAGCCCGTTGTAGGTCTTTTCCGTTTTCGCCGGAGTTTGGGTAGCAGGCTCGGGGGTCTTGGTGACGGCCATGGGGCTCCTTGGGCGGTGCGTAGGCGGAACAGGAGTACCCATCATTTTAACGTAAGGTGTGGATGGATATACTGATTTCGGCGACGCTCTGACCGGCGGTTGGAGCGACGTTGAACGGACGAGGCAGATCTAGTGCCGCCCGCTAAAGCGGGCTCGACCCAGAAGGGGCGGCCTACCCAGCCCTTACGGGCTGGGCTACACTCCGGCCGCTACGCGGCCTCCGTTGTCGCCCGCTTCGCGGGCTGCGGCATCGCGAAGGAAAGTCTGTAGATCCACGAAAGGCCTTTTTTGCGGCTCGCTAGGTACGCGAGACTTGCTCGATAATCACGCTCCTGCTGGACAAGCGCAGTCGACTTTTATATGGCTATCACGATCCATCGTCCGATTCCCGCCGACAAGCTCAAGCTGCTCATCTTTGACCTGGACGGCACGCTGGTGGATTCGCGCCAGGACCTGGCCAACTCAATCAACGCCATGCTGCGCAACTATCACCGGCCGGAGCTGCCCGCGGACGTGATCGCTAGCTACATCGGGGATGGCGCGCCGACGCTTGTGCGGCGGTCGCTGGGGTTCATCGACGACCATAATCCCTCGCCCAAGGAAGAAGAGTTCATCGAAGACGCGCTGGTGTTCTTTTTGGAGTACTACCGCGACCACAAGCTGGATTTCACCTACGTGTATGACGGCGTGGTGGAGGCTCTTAAAGCGATCGGCGGCAACGGGCGGACGCTCGCGGTGCTGAGCAACAAGCCGGTGAACCCGTCGCGAGCCATCGTGAACGCGCTGGGGCTGGGGCCGTTCTTCAAAAGCGTGTACGGCGGCAACAGCTTTGAGACCAAAAAACCAGACCCGCTGGGAGTGAAAGTATTACTTGAAGAAACCGGCGTAGCTGCTGAAGAGGCGGTAATCATCGGGGATTCGGATGTGGATGTGCTGACGGCCAAGAATGCGGGCATATGGTCGGTGGGCGTGACCTATGGCCTCTCCCCGGAGACGCTGGTGGAGACGCCGGGGGATGTGATGGTGGATTCGCCGGGGGACTGGGTCAGGGTATTTGGTAATCGGGTAATTGAGTAATTGGGTAATTGAAAACCTAAACCCTTTGGCCGCTGATGAACGCTGATAAACGCTGATCGAAACCCTTCACACGGATTTGTAATTGGTAATTTGTAATTGGTAATTGAAAACCCAAAACCCTTCGACCGCTGATAGACGCTGATGAGCACTTACGGACTGACCGCGCGAGAACTGCGGGCGCTGCGGGCGCTGAAGACGCCGGTGCGGATCCAGCGCTGGCTGGACGATGTCCCCTACCACCATGGGCGGACGGCGTGGAGTCCGCGCAAGGTGCTGGCGGCAAAGACGGCGCATTGCCTCGAGGGCGCGCTGTTTGCCGCGGCGGCGCTGCGCGTCAATGGCCACCCTGCCCTGCTGTGGGACCTTGAAGCCGAGCGCGATGACGACCACGTGCTGGCCATCTTCAAGGAGCATGGGCATTGGGGCGCGATCGCCAAGTCGAATTTCTCCGGGCTGCGGTACCGCGAGCCGGTGTATCGGACGCTGCGCGAGCTAGCGATGAGCTACTTCGACGACTACTTCAACCTGCGCGGCGAACGCACGCTGCGGGCCTTCGCGACCAGGCCGGTGAACCTGGCGCGGTTCGACAAGCGGCATTGGATGACGAGCGACGAGGACCTCTGGTACATAGCCGAGTACCTGGTCGAGGTGCCACACACGAAGTTGATCTCCGCAAAGCAGCGACGGAAGTTGAACAACGTGGGGGCAAGAGGGCTGGCGGCGGGCAAGGTGGGGAGACGGTAGGCGATTTCTCGTTTCTGGTTCTCGTTTCTCGAAAACCGTTTTACCGCCAAGGACGCGAAGGGCGCAAAGGGATCCGCGGTTGTGCGAGGTCTTCGCGTCCTCTGCTTCCTTTGCGGTTCAGCCTTTCTCCGTGTCTCCGTGCCTCCGAGGTGAATGGTTTCCTGTCACCATCTATCTCGCAAAAGCGGCTTATAATAAAAGATTCCCTACGCGCCGAAATGGCATCCTGTAGGGTCGGGGACCGAGCCGCGCATGGACTTCAAACTCGTCAGCGATTACAAGCCCGCCGGGGACCAGGGTCAGGCCATCCAGGAGCTGACGAAGGGCGTCTTCGCGGCGGAGAAGCACCAGGTGCTGCTTGGGGTGACGGGCTCGGGCAAGACCTATTCGATGGCCAAGGTCATCGAGCAGATCAACCGGCCCACGGTGGTGCTGGCGCACAATAAGGTGCTGGCCGCGCAGCTTTACCACGAGTTCAAGAGCTTCTTCCCTAACAACGCGGTCGAGTATTTCGTCTCCTACTACGACTACTACCAGCCGGAGGCGTACATCCCTTCGGGCGACGTCTACATAGAAAAAGAAGCGACGATCAACGACGAGCTGGACAAGCTGCGCCTCTCGGCGACCAAGTCGCTGTTCGAGCGGCGGGACTGCATCATCGTGGCGTCGGTGAGCTGCATATACGGCCTGGGTTCGCCGGAGGCCTACTACGGGATGCTGCTTTTCCTGGAGAAAGGCCAGCGCATCAAGCGCGAGGACATCGTGCGGCGGCTGGTGGAGATCCTGTACGAGCGCAACGACGTGGACTTCAAGCGCGGCACCTTCCGCGTCCGCGGCGACGTCATCGAGGTCTTCCCTACCTATGACGACATGGCCTACCGCATCGAGCTGTTCGGCGATGAGGTGGATGCGCTCTCACAGATCGACCCGCTGTTCGGGACAGTGAAGCAGAAGTACACCCGGCTGCCCATCTATCCCAAGAGCCACTACGTGATGCCGAAGGAGCGCAAGGATTCAGCCGTCCGCACCATCCTGGAAGAGCTGGCGTGGTGGGAGAAGGAGTTGGAGTCGCAGGGGCGGCTGGTGGAGGCGCAGCGCATCCACCAGCGCACGCGCTTTGACCTGGAGATGATCAAGAGCATGGGCTACTGCCATGGCATCGAGAACTACTCGCGGCACTTCTCCGGGCGGATGCCGGGCGAGGCGCCGCCTACGCTGCTGGACTACGTGCCGCGCGACTTCCTGATGTTCATCGACGAAAGCCACCAGACGGTACCGCAACTGCACGCCATGTGGCACGGCGACCGGTCACGCAAGCAGAACCTGATCGAGTACGGCTTCCGCCTGCCGAGCGCGCTGGACAATCGTCCGCTGAACTTCGAGGAGTTCGAGAACCGGGTGAACCAGGTGATCTACGTCTCGGCCACGCCGGGACCTTATGAGCTGACGAAGTGCGCCGGGGTGGTGGTGGAGCAGATCATCCGGCCCACGGGGCTGATCGATCCGGAGGTCGAGATCCGGCCCGTCAAGGGGCAGATCGACGACCTGCTGCATGAGATCCGAATCCGCGCGGAAAAAGGTGAGCGCGTGCTGGTGACCACGCTGACCAAGCGCATGGCTGAAGACCTGGCCGAGTACTACAGCGAAGTCGGGGTGAAGTGCCGGTACATGCACTCGGAGATCGAGACGCTGGAGCGCATCAAGATCATCCGCGGGCTGCGCAAGGGCGAGTTCGACGTGCTCATCGGCATCAACCTGTTGCGCGAAGGGCTGGACCTGCCGGAGGTGTCGCTGGTGGCGATCCTGGACGCGGACAAGGAAGGGTTCCTGCGGTCGCAGGGGTCGCTCATCCAGACGATCGGGCGCTGCGCGCGCAACGTCTACGGGCGGGCCATCCTCTATGCCGACCGGATGACGGACTCGATGCGCAATGCCATCAACGAGACCGACCGGCGGCGCGCCATCCAGGTGGCGTATAACGAGCAGCACGGCATCACGCCCACGACGATATTGCGCCCGGTGTCCATGGAGTTGGCCGGCATCGTGAACGCCGATTACACCGACCTGGTCGAGGTGACCGAGGGCGTGCCCGAGTTCAGCACCCAGCAGGAGCTGGACGATTACATCGTGCGGCTGGAGATGGACATGCGCGAGGCGGCGAAGAAGTTCGAGTTCGAGAAGGCCGCCAAGTTAAGGGACACGATCCGGGACCTGAAGACGAAAGAGTTTTTCTTCGCGTGAGACTTGCGTTACAGTCTGGCGTTGATGGCCAACCCTCACAGTCGACCACACCTGGGCGTGGTCCCCTACATGATCGGATTCCTGTTTGTGGCGATGTTAGCTTTTGCACTCTATCGTGAGTTGTCGGAGCGAGGAGTCTTTCTCACTGCTGATCAAAAAGAGGAGCAGCGGCTCCAGCAGCTAGCGTTTGAAGCGCGAGGCATGGAAACACGGCGGGACTCCGTAAGGGCTATCGCACAGTCGCAACATCCTGTCGCGACGCGATTGTTGTTGGACATCGCACTTGACGGCGATCTATTTCCGCAAAACCGCGCAGCAGCAATAACAGAGCTGAGAAATCGCGGTGACCTGGTTTCCGGCGACCTAAGCTCCCTTCTTAGTCGAGACGAGTCCTTACTAATAAGGAAAGAGGTGGTGAGAACTCTGGAGGACAAGGGCTGTGACTCCATTTGCTCTGGTCAGATCCTTCGGTACCTGCGTAATCCACACAAGCAGGCATTTCTTCCAATGCAACCCACTGATCGACCGAGTACACAGGTGTTGGAAGACCTCCGACGCGAACACCAGCGCATGGTTACCGACTTGATCGATGTAGTTCTGAAGGTCGTGCCACCGAGCGACGTTTGTTCAGCTATCGCCGATGCTGATGAGACGGAGTTGGGACCGCGGGGCATGGCACGACGGAAGGAATTGTGCGCTCGCCCAGGGACCTCGCCACCAAGAAGCTAGCAGGGCATTACGCCCGCCCTTGTTGAGGCGAGACACAGTATGGCTGGAACGCGCCTGATCTTAGTGGTTAAAGCCGCAGCGATGGCCAGCCTTATCGGTACTCGTCGCTTCGCGGCTCTGGGCTCAAAGCCAAGACCTGCCTAGCCGTGCCCTCGACGGCGCGCTCGCGGGGCTCGCGCTCGCTCAGGATGACAAGGCCGGGGGTGGCTGGTCGAGTGTTCAGCCGTCCCTTCGGGACTTTCATTCGGAGGGCTGCTTACCCGGCACTTCGTGCCGGGCTATTGTCGTGCCGTCCTGCGGACGGCTGGCCATGTCCGAAGCGTTCCCGTACCGCGGCCGAGGGCGGCCGCGACCACAGTTCGTCAATAAACTCGAACTTATTCCGCTTCCTGGAGGGTCTTCACGTGCTCCTCGAGCGCCTTCGCGTATTCGCGCTCGGCCTGGAGTTCAGACTGGAGTTTCTTGACCAGGCCTTCGAGGCGCAGGACTTCAAGGCGGAGCTTGGCGACGTCGCTGGAGCCGGAGACGGCCGAGCGCGCGGGCGCGGCCGGAGCGGCAGCGGCGGGCGCCGGTGCGGCCACAGGCGCGGCTGGGCGCGGCGCGGCAACCGGCGGGTAAGCCGGCTGGGCGAACGCAGGGGCGGGCGCCGCAAATGCAGGTGCGGCGGGCGGCGTGAAGGGCGCAGGCTGAGCGGCCGGAATCGGGCCGCGGGGCGGCGCGGCAGCGCGCGGCATGCCCGCAGGCGCGGCAGGCGGCGCCTGGAAGATGGAGCTGAGCGCGGCGGCGGCGTTCTGCGCGGCCACAGGGTTCGGAGCCGGAGCCGCGGCGCCTTCCAGGCGCAACAGGTGACGCACGCGGGTGATGAGGTCCTGCGGCTGGAAGGGCTTGCGGATGAGCTCGTCTGCCTTCACCTGGAAGGCCTTTTCCGCGACGGTGCGGTTCACGACACCGGACATCAGGATGACGGGGGTGTGGCCGAGGCTGGGATGCTGCTTGATGAACTGGCAGACCTCGTAGCCGTCCTTGTCCGGCATGATGACGTCGGTGATGACGACGTCGGGCGGCGCGGACTCGATCTGACCGAGGGCGGAGGCGGCGTCGTTGTAGGCGACGACGTTGATGTTCTCGCGCCGGAAGGCGATCTTGATGACCTCGCGCATGGTGGCCGAGTCGTCAATGAAATAGACAGTAGGAGTGGCAGACACTAGGAACCTCCCTCAGCCATGCCGTGAGAATGCTCATCGAGCTCGCGGAGGGCGTCGAGCATAAGATCGGTGGCGGAGCGCAGCACGGTGCGGGTGGCCGCAGTCGCGCCGGGAATGAACTTGTAGACGCCGGTCTCGACGCCATTGCAGCGCTTGACGATCAGGACGACGGCGTCGTCGCCGACTAGCTCGCCGGCCTCAGCGTGGACGATGTCGCCACCGTCAAAGAAGACGATGCCATCCACCTCGTTGGTGTTGACGTGGAGCGAGCCGGACTGGCGCGAGTGGCAAAGCATCTGCACCACGCCGGGCAGGTCGAGGTGCGAGAGGCTGCCGGAGAGCGCGGTCTCCGAGCTGGCGAGCATCTGCGTGGGCTGGAAGCCCTCGGTATGGCTGCGCAGGAAGGTGCGCACGTGCGTGGCGATGTGCTCGGGGCCGAGCCGGCGGTCGATATAGTCGTCGCAACCGGCGCGGAAGGCCTCCATCAGCGCCTGGTCGCCGCCATCGCCCATGGCGATGATGGGAATGTGCGCGGTCTTGCTGTCTGCGGAAAGGATCTTCGGCAGCTCGTAGGCGCCCATCTCGCGGAGATTGGTGGAGCAGAGGATGGCCGCGGGCGTGTCCCACTCCAGCGAGGTCAGCGCGAAGGCGGACTGGGTGTTGTGGGTGACGTCAAAGCCTTCGAGCTTGAGCGCGTCGGCGAGCCGTTTGGCAAAGAAGACGTTGCTGTCGATGAGGAGCAGCTTGGGGGCGGCGCCGGTCTGGGCTGGGGTGCTCATGCGGCCTCCGCGGCGGCGAGCTTTTCCAGCTCAATAACTTCGACGATCTCGCCCTGGAGCGAGAGCAGGCCGATGACGTACTTGGGCAGGCGCCCCGTGGGCGCGATCATCTCCGCACTCAGCAACTCACATTCCCCGGTCACGGGAACGGCGGTCCATTCGGAATTGCGGCCAAAGCTGCGGTTCGCGATGAGATAGAACTTGCGCGGCGGAGCGTCCGGGCCAATGAGAACCTGAGCGACGTCAAGCACCGGGATGATGCGGCCGCGGCGCACGAGCACCCCGCTCAAGAGCGGCGTGGTGTGCGGGAAGGCCTGCAGCGTGTCCGGCTTGGCGAGTTCGGTGACCGCTTCTGCGCGCAGGGCGAAGCGCTTGCCACCCAGCGGGAAGAGCACGAACTTCTCCGAGGTGTCCACGGCGCGCTTCATGCGGTGGCCCCCTTGGCGGCAACGTGTCCGCGCCAACTGGCCTGCATCACGGCCTGCTCGCCCTTGTTCAGGAATGCCTCCGGCGCGACCAACGGAACGACCTGCTCCTGCAGGAGCGCGAGACCGCGATACCAGGCGCGCTCCTGACCGCTGAAGGCCAGCGGCAGGGCGACGACGGTGGAGATCTGCGTCATGCGATCAATGTTGCCGACTTGAACGGCAGTAGCGGAGTTGCGCAGGACGAGCACGCGCTGCGGCTCGGCCTTGTCGATGTCGAAGTGCGCGGCGGCGTCGACGACGAAGAAGACTTTGTCGGGGTCTTTCTTGCCACGCACCAGAGTGAACTTTACCTTGGCCAGGCGCGGATGCTTCAGCGCAGCGGGCAGCGGTGCGAGCTCGTCGAGGTTGCGGATCTCGTCGACGGCGTTGGCGGCGATGGCAAAGCGGCTGCCTCCGACCATGAAGAGGATGACGTCCTCAGTCTGGGCGGCCTGCTTGCGGGCGGTGGCGCGGGTCAACCTCACAGGGCACCGACCTTGGCCGCGCCGAAGATGTAGAGCACGCGTTTCTCGATGGCGGCGTAGATGCTCTCGATAGGCAGGATCTGGTCGACGGCCCCGGTCTTGATGGCTTCCGCGTTCATGCCAAAGATTACAGAGGTGGCTTCGTCCTGCGCGATGACGTGGCCCCCGGCGGCCTTGACCTTCTGCACGCCCTGGCAGCCGTCGTTGCCCATTCCGGTAAGGATGACGCCGATGCCGAGGTTGCCGGCGAAGTCGGCGGCGGTCTCCAGTGTGACGTCAGCGCAGGGACGATAACCGTTGATGCGCGCGCCTTCGTCGAGGGTGAGGCGTCCGGTCTGCGAGACCTTCATATGACTGGAGCCGGGGCAGAGATAGATGGTGCCCGGGGCGATGATCTCGCCGGGGTCGGCTTCTTTCACGCGGATGGCGGCGATCTCCTGTAGCTGCTGCGAGAACTGCGAGGTGAAGCTCGCAGGCATGTGCTGCACCAGGAGCACGGCGCCGGGGAAATCCTTGGGGAAGGCGGGGATGAGCTTCATCAACGTGGCCGGACCTCCGGTGGAGGCGGCAACGATGACGATCGGAAAGCGTCCGCTGCTGGAGCGCATGGGCGCGGCGGCGGCGGCGCTGGCAAAAGCGGTGGAGCGAGCGGGCGCAGGCTCGGGCGAAGTGACGGCCTTGAGCGCGCCAGCGTAGCCCGAAGGCAGCGACGGCTCGGTACGGGGCGCGGAGTTGGCGATCTCCTGCGCAAGCTTGGTCTTGGCGGCGGTGCGCACCACGCGGACCTTGGAGGCCATCTTCACCTTGCGGCAGATCTCGTCGCGAACGGTGTTCATGTCGAGGTCGACGCCGCTGGAGGGCTTGGCGACGAAGTCGATAGCGCCGAGCTCCAGCGCCTTCAGCGTGGTGTCCGCGCCTTCGCGCGACTCCGAGCTGACAATGACGATGGGCTTGGGCTTGGACGACATGATGACTTCGGTGGCCTGGAGCCCGTCCATGTTCGGCATGTTGATGTCCATGGTGATGACATCCGGGTTGAGCGCCTCGTTCTGGGCGACGGCGTCGCGGCCGTCGCGGGCCTCGCCGGCGACCTCAAGGTCGGGATGAGCGGAGATGATGCTGACGAGCACCTTGCGCATGAAGGCAGAGTCGTCAGCTATCAAAACCCGTGTCCGTTTGCCCGGTAGATTCATGCCGTATCAGTTCCCTGCCGTCGCGGTCTCCGCGGCGGACTTGATCCCGGTCGCGACCGCAGGGCCGATCAAGCCGGCGACGGTGGCGACAAACTGGTCTTCCTGCACGGGCTTGGTGAGGAAGGCAATGGCGCCTTCCTTCATGGCCCGGTCCTTGTGCTTGGCCCCGGCGCGCGAGGTCACGACCATCACGGGGATGTTGCGCGTCTCCGGGTTCTGGCGCAGATGCGCCATCAATTCATAGCCGTTGGTCCGCGGCATCTCGAGGTCGGTGACGACGAGGTCGCACTTGGTCATGGAGACGATCTCGAGCGCTTCGAGGCCGTCAGAGGCCAGCTTCACGCGATAGCCGGCCTTTTCGAGCATGCGTCCGACGAACTTGCGGACGGAGATGGAGTCGTCTGCCAGGACGACGACCTTCTCCGGGGCGACTTCGTCGATGGCCGCAGCCGGGATGGCACCACTGGCGACAGCCGCGGCGCCCGGCGCGAAGATGCGCGCGGCGCTGGCGGCGGTCTGCATGAGCGGACGGTGCTCCAGGGACTCGCCCATGACGAGGCGATTGACGTCGACGAGCAGGATGAGGCTGCCATCCGGCGCGATGGTGGAGCCGGGGAACATCTTCACGTTGCGCAGATATTCGCCCAGGTTCTTGATGACGATCTCGTCCTTGCGCAGGACTTCCTCAACGACGATGCCGACCTGGCGTCCGCTGACGTTGACGATGACCATGCGGTAGTAGCCGTTGATGGGCTCGATGGCGTCGAGGCCGAGTTGGGCGTCGAGGCGGACGACTTCGGTGACGACGTCGCGCACTTTGGTGAGCAGCTTGCCGCCGACTTCCTCGATATCCGATTCCTTCAGGCGGCGTATCTCTTCGACGAAGGCCAGCGGGAAAGCAAAAGTATGCTTGCCGCAGCGCACGAAGAGCGCCTGCGAGATGATGAGCGTGAGCGGGACCTTCAGAGTGAAGCGCGTCCCGTGACCCTTCTGGGTCTCGACCTCGATCTCGCCGTTGAGCGCGGCCAGGTTGGCGCGGACAACGTCAAGGCCGACGCCGCGGCCGGCCAGCTCCGTCTTGCGCGGCGCGGTGGAGAAGCCGGGGTGGAAGAGGAACTCAAGCAGGTCACGCTCGCTGAGCGAAGCGGCGTCTTCAGCGGAGACGAGGCCGGCTTCGATGGCGGTGTTGCGGACGCGGTCGTAGTCCACGCCGCGGCCGTCGTCTTCGACTTCAATGAAGATGTGGTTGCCGCGATGGTAGGCACGCACGGCGACGTTGCCGTGGTCGCTCTTGCCAGACTGGTAGCGCTCGTCGTGCTTTTCGAGGCCGTGCGCGACGGAGTTGCGCACCAGGTGGATGAGCGGGTCGCTGATCTGCTGGATGATGTTGTTGTCGAGCTCGGTCTCGGCGCCGGCGAGGGTGAGCTCCACCTGCTTGTTGGCGGCCTTGGCGGCGTCGCGCACGGTGCGGGAGAGGCGCGCGTAGAGGTTGCCGATGGGCACCATGCGGGCCTGGGTGATCTCGTCTTGCAGGCGGTGTGCGAGCTTAGTGAACTCGTCGATGTCAGAGTCGACGCGGCGGACAAAGCCGTCGAGCTGGGTGAGGACTTCCGTGATGTCGGCGGAGATCTCAGTCAGCGAGCGTGAGAGGATGCTGAAGTCGTCATAGCGGTCCATCTCGAGCTCAGAGAACTCAGCGAGGGACGAATCGTACGTGTGCGAGTAACTGGAGAAGCCGCCACGGAACGGGAAGTTCTCAATGCCGCCATATGAGGGCTGCGGCGTTTGCGGCTGATTCGACGTAAGGCGGCTGAACTCGTACTTCTCCTGGAACTCGGTGACCTTATCCGCCATGCGCGCCTTGGAGAAGTTCAGAACGTCTGCGAGGCGCTCGAGCTCGGCGAGGCGGCCCAGCATACGCGTGCGGTTGATGACGAGCTCGCCCACCGCGTTCATCATGCGATCGAGACGTTCCAGGGCGATGCGGACAGACTTGGACTGCGGAACGGCGGCGATCTCACGCTTGCCGGCCAGGACGGGCTCTTCGTCCTTATCCTCTTTCGGCTCGGCCTTGGCAGCAGGCGCGACCGGCGTGGAAATCTCTTCGACTTCGAGCGGTTCGGATTCCGGAGCAACTTCCGGTGCAGCAGCTTCAGGCTGCGCAGGCGCGGCTTCGGCAGCGGGCGCTGCGGCTTCGCCTTCGACTTCGGCTTCTTCCGGCGCGAGGCGCGCGATGCGCGTAAGCAGCGACTTGACCGCGGTCTGCATGGTGGCCTCGTCGGGCCACTGGCGGTAGAGGAACTTCTTCAGGGCGTCGACGGACTCAAGGCAGATGTCGACGATCTCGGCGCTCGGGTGAAGCAAGCCGTCGCGCAGGCGGCCGACGAGATCTTCGGCGCGATGAGCGACGCGGGCGATGCGCTGGAGCCCGACCTGGGCCGCGCTTCCCTTCACCGTGTGCATAGCGCGGAAGAGGCGGTTGATGTCCTCCGCGTTGGGATTGGCCTCGAGCGCGAGCAGGCAATCCTGCACGATCTGGAGATGCTCTTCGGCTTCAGGGACAAAGAACTCGAGGATCTCTTCCGGGACCTCGCCATCGGGCGGGAGGTCTTCGATGACGATGACCGGCGCCTTCGCCACAGCGGGCGCAGGTGAGAGGCTCTCGCCGTCGGCGGGAGGCTCGTGGTAGACGATGGGAACTTCCGGCTCGGCGGGCTCGGGCGGCGCGGGCGCCTGGAAGGCGAAAGGATACTTCGCCTTGAAGGCGGTGATGTCCTCCACCGCCTCTACGCCGTTGGCGCTGATCATCAGCAGGTCAGATTCGAGGACGGCGACGCCTTCATAGATAAGTTCGAGGAGCGGAGCGGCGGCATCTTCCGCGATGTGGGCGTTGATGGCGTAGTGGAAGATGTGCGCCAGCTTGCCGGAGACTTCCGAGAAGAGCGGGAAGCCGTACGAGGCCGAGGTGCCGGCGAGGGTGTGCGCCGAGATGTACAGGCGCTCGAGGTCCTCGGGCATCGGATACGGGTCCTGGATGATGCCGGAGTACTCCCGCAGGAACTGGAGATGCTCGGACGCTTCCTGGAGGAAGACTTCGACGAATTCGGAGCCGTGCGGGTTCACAGGCGGTCGCCTCCAGTGGCGGCCTTGCGGCTCTGGCCCGCGGCGGGCTTTTGGTAGATGAGCGAATCGCCGACAACGATGGGCTCGAAACCGACCTGTGCCTTGGCGACGGATTCGGCATGGCCGAGGAAGAGATAGCCGCCGGGCTCGAGGTACTCATAGAAGCGCTGGATGAGCTGGGCGCGGCGGTCTTCCGAGAAATAAATGAGCACGTTCATGCAGAAGATGCAGTCGAACTTGCCCATGTAAACGACCTGCGCCAGGTTCATGGGCGCGAAGGTCACGAGGTTGCGGATCTTGGGCTTCACCTTGAAGTCGTCGCCGACACGGGTGAAGTAGGCCTCGACCTGCTGCGGCGACAGCGTTTGCAGCTCACGGCGCGGATAGATACCGGCCTCGGCGATATCGAGGGCCTTGCGGCTGATGTCGGTGGCAAGGATGTGGATGTTCCAGGCCTCGGCGAACTCGATGGTGTTCGCGATGGTGATGGCGATGCTGTACGGCTCCTCCCCGGTGGAACAACCGGCGCTCCAGATGCGCAGCGAGCGCGGGTTCTCCCAGAACTTCTTCATGTGCATCTCCGGCAGGACTTTTCTTTCCAGTGCGCGGAAGATAGCGGGATAGCGGATGAAGGACGTCTCCTGGGTGAGGAGGTTCTCGAGAAGGCGGTCGTACTCGACGTTGGAGTTGCGGATGAGGCGCAGGAGTTCAGAGCCGTTCGACAGGCCGCGGGCTTCCAGATGCTCGCGCACGCGGGGCGGAAAGAAGCGCTGCCGGGACTCGTCGAAGAGGATGCCGGAGCGCTGCTCGATGAGCGTCCGCATCTCGGACAGCTCATGGTCCGTCACCGTCACGCTCATCGTCTGTTTCTCGATCATGTCCCCTGATCCCGGTCCCTAGTGTTTAGCGGCGCACAGCCCCGGCGACCTCGGCGGCAGCGCGACTGTCGGCGGAGCCGGCATTCGCGATGCGGAACTGCGAGAGCGCTTCGTTGAGCTGTTCGGAGAGCTTCACCATGTGCTCGACGGTACGCGCAGTCTGGCGCGCGCCCTGCGAGGTCTGGCGGGTGATGTTGGAGATGATCTGCATGGCGTTGGCGACACCTTCCGTGCCGCGCACCTGCTGCTTGGAGGCCAGCGAAATCTCCTGCACGAGTTCGGCGGACTGGCGGACGACGCTGGAGATGGCTTCCAGGGCCTTGCCGGCCTGGTCAGCCAGCTTGGCGCCGACTTCCACTTCCTTGGTGCCTTCCTCCATGACGACAACGGCCTCGTTGGTCTCAGCCTGGATGGCCTTGATGAGCGCGGCGATGTCCTTGGTGGCGGTGCGGGAGTGCTCGGCGAGCTTGCGGACCTCGTCGGCGACGACGGCGAAGCCGCGGCCCGCCTCGCCGGCGCGCGCCGCTTCGATGGCGGCGTTGAGCGCGAGGAGGTTGGTCTGCTCGGTGATGTCGTTGATGACGTTGATGATCTCGGAGATCTCCAGCGAGCGGTCACCAAGCGACTTGATCTTCTTGGCGGTGGCCTGCACGGAGGCGCGGATGCGCTGCATGCCTTCCAGCGTGTCGCGCACGGCGCGGTTGCCCTGCTCGGCGGCGTCGAGGGCGCGGCGCGCAGCTTCCGCGCTGGCTTCCGCGTTATTCGACACCTGCTTCATGGAGACGGTGAGCTCTTCCACCGCGGACGAGGTGTTGGTGATCTCCTGGTCCTGCTGGGTGGCGCCGGCTGACATGTCCTCGGAGGAAAGCAGGATCTCGTTGGCATTGGAGGCGACGTCAATGGCGCTCTTGCGCACGCGTTCGAGGACGCGGACGAAGTTGTCGAGCATGTAGTTGACGGAGTCGACGACGTTGCCGAGGGCGTCATTGGTGACCTTGCCGCGCAGCGTGAGGTCGCCGCGGGCGATCTGGCTGACGATGGTGAGGAACTCGGTGACGCTCTTCTGCAGCGACTCCTGCGCCTCCTGGTTCGTCATGGCGCGGGCCATCTTCTCCGAAGAACGGTTGAAGTTCTCCGCGACGTAGCCAAAGTCATCCTGCGAATCGATGCTCGCCTTGGAGCGGTAGTCGCCTTCGGCGATGCGCTCGGAGAACTCGGTGAGCTCCTTCATCGGCTTGACCACCTTGTTCGACAAGGCGAAGACCAGGATGACGCTCATGCCCAGCGCCACGATGATGCCGATGAGCAGCAGCAGCGGCGTGTTCCCCGGCGCCTGGAAGGCGCTGGAGATGGACAAGCCCCCGGATTCCTTACCGGCGGTGTACGCGAGAAAGAGCACGCCGAACAACGCGATGGCGTTGAACAGAGCGAGCAACCAGATGGTCGAACCTAACCGACCTTTCATAACGGCCTCCACAAATCTTCTATTAAAGGGCTCCGCAGCAAGCTGCTGCGCCCTCGCCCTGGGCTCGCGCTGATCGGCGCTCGCTTCGGGCTCACCTTAAAACTCGAATCACCGCGGCGAGCCGCGGACCTGACCCCAAACTCAGATCACCGGGACGGGAAACGTCTCAGTGAGGCGACGCAGGCTCAAGGCCAGCGCCAGACGATCTTCATGCCGCAACATGCCCACGCAGTGCGGGACGTCGCGCGGGGCGGCGTCCACGAGCAGCGGCTCGGCGGTGGTATAGGTGCCGATGACCTCATCGGCGGCGATGCCGAGTCGCAACACGTCGGTGGCATCCGAACCCTTCATGGCGCCCACCACGCAATGACGCGGCGGCAGGTCCGCCCGGCGGCCCTCCGTGAAGGCGATGTCGATGACCGGCACGATGGAGCCGCGCAGGTTGAAGACGCCCATGAGGAAGGTCGGGGAGAGCGGCACCTTGGTGACGGTGGGCCACTCGACGACTTCCTCGACGTCCAGCACCTCGAGGCAGAAACGCTCACGGCCGGCGCGGAAGATGCAGTACTGCTTTTCCGGCAGGCGCTCGCCGGCGCCGGAGGTCTGCTCCTGCGCCGCGGCCGCAGCTTCCGCGGACACGGGCTCGAGTTGACGCGTCTCTTCCATCTCCCCCATTACACGAAGCGCTTCACCGCATCGAGCAACTGCACGGCGGTGAAAGGCTTGACCACATAACCATCGGCGCCCTGCTGCTGCGCCCAAAATTTGTCGCTTTCCTGCGACTTGGAGCTGACGATGATGACCGGGATGCGGCTGAACTCAGCGCTGCCCTTCAGATCGCGGCAGACCTGGAAGCCATTGCGATCGGGCATGACGACGTCCAGGAGGATGAGGCTGGGGCGCTCGACCTCGATGGACTGCTCGATCTGCCGGGAGTCGCTGACGGCGACGGGCCAATAGCCGGCCTGCTGCAGGACTGACTGCATCAGCCGGGTCTCCGCGACGGAGTCATCGCATATAAGGATCTTCTTCATTCGGTTGAACCTGGGAAAAACCGGGTTTCCAGTCCCTCCCCAACTAGCTGTCTCAATCTGCGTTTAGTGCGTAAAGCTTAACATTTCCAACACGTTAGTGAAGGCGGAGAAACCTCTTAGGAACCTGAAACGTAAGCCTGACTCCGACCCCGTGTCTCGATTTGAGACTCCCTTTCCGCAAAGTGCATCTCGCTCTCGAGCGAGGAAAAGCGCTGCATCATCTCGTGCAGGCGCAACGCCATGGAGTGGATGGTGTCGACCTGTTCGCGGACGTGCGCGGGCAAGGCGGAAGGCTCGAGCAGCATGAGCTCGGCGTTTCCCAAAACGGAAGTCAACGCATTGTTGAAGCTGTGCCGGGTCTCCAGCATGTACTTGCCGAGCGCGGCCTGGCGTTGCGTCTGCTGCGCGGCAGCCTCTGCCTTCTTGGCGCGGGCACTGGCATCGACGCGGCGTAAGACCTCAGTGGCGAGTACCACGAGCGAATCCAGCCACGCATCGTGCTGATGCAGCACGAGGACGCGCGGGAAGTTCGAGCGGAAGAAATGCACGGTGGCATCCTTCTCGGCGATGAAAATACACGGGATGTTGCGGCCGTCGAAGGCAGCGAGGATGGCGGAAGCCCGGTCCTCGCGAATGCCAAATACGATGGCGAGGTCGCACGGAGCGGAGAGCGCAGGATCCCACAGCTCACTGTTCAACAGCGTGAAGGCCGGGACGGTACGCTCGGTCTGCCAGCGGGCGACGATGTCGCGCGCGTGCTCGTTCTGATCGGCGATGATGACGATGGTCGGATGATTCACGTTCACGTCTCCCTGGGGGCCCTACTTCGACTTTTCGGCTTCGTCGATACCGGCGAGCAGCCGCTTGGCGGACGCCGCAAGATTCACGGCGGCGTCGATGTTCCTGGCGTCTTTGGCTTCAGCGATGAGTTCCTGCAACTGGGCAGCTTCAACGTGCGCCGCCTCGATGGCATCCACGAGGTCAGTGGACTGGCCGGCCTTTACGGCTTCGACCCGCACACTCAGCAAGGCGCGCGCGGCGACGGCCCGCTGGAGCGCGTCACTGACGTCGTCACCACCGCGGACAAAAGCAGCAACTTCCCACGACGCGAGCAACAGCTTGGTGGAACCGATGGCGACGTTGGTCACCGGCGCCGCCTTGGGCGTGGTGTTGATGAGCTGATCAGCGATCTGCTCGAGGCAGCCTTCGAGATCGATGGCTTGGGGTGCTTCCGGTGCGGTGGCCTGAGGCTGCGGTTTGGCAGCGGGCTTCGCCGGCGCGGGAGCAGGCTTGGCAGCGGCAGCGGGCTTTGCGGCGGCAGGCGCGGGCTTCGGGGCAACGGGCTTTGCCGGGGCAGCCGGTGCGGCGGCGACCGCTTTGGCGGCCGCTTCCATCAGGTCCGCAGCGGCAGCGGCAACAGGAGCCGGGTTCTTTACAGGCGGCGGCCCAGCCAGGGCTTTCTCCACGGCAGCGCGAATGGCAACGAGCTGCTTGAATCCGCCACCGGCTGTGTAGGCAGCCTGGAAGGGCTTCTTCCATTCATGGCACAGCTGGCGCAGCGCGGTGAGCGGCTCTTCCTTCGAAAGGCCGGCGCTGGAGCAATCACACTCAGTCTGTCCGCGCTGTTCCATGCCGCGAAGCGCAAGCCGGATGGCATGCAGGTCGGCATGCATCAGGCGGAAGAAAGCCAAACGCAAGATGTAGTTGAAGCGGGCCACGGCGACGAGGACGGAGGGCGAGAAGTACTTTTCTGCAGCCTTGTCCTTGATCTCGCGGGCCTGCTCGATGATCTTGCCGGCGAAGAGCTCGGCGAGGCTGTTGCAGGCGTCGATCTTCTCGATCAACTTGTCGAGTTCGGCGCAGAACGGCGGAAGCAGCGGCGAAACGTCGCCGACCACGGGATGCAGCACGTCAGAAAAGTGGTCGAAGCTCAGGTCCTCGTTGTGATGATGCGGTGAGCACTGCGCGTAGTACTGGACCATCAGGAAGTCGACCTTGTCGCGGACGGCCGGGGTCTTGTTCGCGATGGAGAGCTGGCGCTTGACCAGCGCATGAAGGTTCTCTTCCGTGCCGAGACGGGTGGACTGCAGCAGCTGGCGGAGTTGGAAAGCCTCCACCTTGGCGTCCATCTGCGCGAACCAGGCGGCGATGCGCTGCATCACTTCCGGCTCAGAGCGGTTGATAGGGCTTTCGAGTTCGCGGCAGGGCTCCATGCCGAGGTCGAAGTTACGGAGCAGCGCCGAGTAGATGGGATAGATACGCCGCGCGGCGCGCCATTGCCCAGCCAATACGTTCAGGTCCACGGTCGGGGTCGCTGTTGCCATGTTCGAAGATCTCTCTAAAAAACGTTTATCAGGCCGGCTGGATGATCCAGTTATTGACCTTGCCCTTGAAGCGCACGGCGACGGCGCTCCGCTGGGAACCCAACTGCACCGCCACGACGGAACCTTGGACGGCAAAGGAACCGTCCGTATTCTTGAGGTTCACCGTGGCGTCAAATTCCAGAGGCAGAGCGGAGGCAAAGAGCACCTCGCGATCGGTGCCGTACTCGATGACAGTCTCCTCGGAAGCCACCCCATGACCGTTGCCGGACGAAACACTGACCGGGATACGCATGGGCGTGGCTGCCGGGAAAAACTGTGCCAACCGAGCAACGACGGTTTTTTCGTCCTCTGGCACTTGCGTGGCTTCCTTTCAGGCATTCCCCCCGAAACACCGGAGAGGAAGCCATGAGGGCTAATAGCAAGAGGCTAGCCAAATCGGGAAGGCGTGTAAGTTGTTGATTTTACGTGAGGGATGGGTGCAGGTTTGGGGCTGATGTCTCAGGGTGAGACGGGTGTCTCACCGATTAGCCGCTTCGGGGGCTGCCGCGGGCGGGTTCACACGAAGGACACGAAGTTCCCACGAAGGCCGCTAAAGACGGCCCAGAGCCGGGGATGACCAGGGCAATGGGAAAGGCACGCCCGACGCGGATTCCGACGCGATCAAGAGGCGGCGGCGGAGATGCTCTTGTCCAAGTTGATGCCGTAGCGCTTGAGCTTCCTATACAGGGTGGCGCGGCTGATGCCGAGCATCTTGAGCGCCAGGGCCTTGTCGCCGTTGACTTGGGCGAAGACGCGCTGGATAGTCGCCTTCTCCAGTTCCTCGAGATCGGTGGCGGAAGCGGACTCGACACTGCGGGGCGCAAGCGATGCGGCCGAACTGCTGAAGCTGGGGGCTGGAACGGAATGCGTGGACGCGGAAAGATAGCCCGTCTGCCCAAGCGCAGCGCGCATGGCGGGAGGCAGGTCGTGGATATCGAGGACCGTGTCGCTGCCCAATGCGACGGCGCGCTCGATGCAGTTCTCCAGCTCGCGCACGTTGCCGGGCCAGTCATACTCGAGCATGGCCTTCATGGCGGCGTCGGAGACGTGCAGGGTCTTGCCCTGCGCGTACTTATCGAGAAAGAAGTTCACCAGCAGAGGGATGTCACTACGGCGCTCGCGCAGCGACGGCATGTGGATGGTCACGACGTTGAGGCGGAAGAAGAGGTCCTTGCGGAAGGTGCCCTCACGATAGGAGGCCTCCAGATCGCGGTTGGTGGCGGCGATGACGCGCACGTCGACGCGGACCTTGTCATTGCGTCCGACGGGGCGGACTTCCTTCTCCTGCAGGACGCGCAGGAGCTTGGCCTGCATCTCCATCGGGAGTTCGCCGATCTCGTCGAGGAAGATGGAGCCGTTGTTGGCCGCCTGGAAGAGGCCTTCCTTGGAACGATTGGCGCCGGTGAAAGCGCCCTTCTCATAACCGAAGAGTTCGCTCTCAATGAGCGTAGGCACAAGGGAGCCACAGTCCACGGCGACGAAGGGCTTCTTGGCGAGAGCGCCGCGATAGTGGATGGCGCGCGCCACGAGCTCCTTGCCCGTGCCGCTCTCGCCGGTGATGAGGACGGGCGTGCGGGTGTCCTTGAGGCGGGCGACCATGCGGAGGACGTCCTGGATCTTGGCGGAGGAGCCGATGATGCCGTTGAGATCGGAGTCCGCGCTGACGCGCTCGCGCAGGAACTGGTTCTCCGCGACGAGGTTGACCTTCTCCTCCATGCGCTGGAGGAGGAGCTTGAGCTCCTCGATGCGGAAGGGCTTGGTGATGAAGTCATAGGCGCCCATGCGCATGGCGCGGACGGCGGCCTCGATGCTGCCGTGGCCGGTCATGATGGCGACCTCGGTGCGCGGCGCGAGCTTCTTGACCTCGTCGAGAAACTCCAAGCCGGACATGTTGGGCATCATGAGGTCAGCGAGGATGATGTCCGGCGCGGTGGTGTCGAGCGAGTTAAGCGCGGCCTGGCCGCTGTCAGCCTCAGCGCACTCGAAGCCGAGCGAGGTGCCGATGGTGGTGCAGAGGCGGCGGATGTTCTTGTCGTCGTCGACGATCAGAAAGCGGATCTTCAGGTCCTGCATACTAATTCCCCATCACCTGCTTCACGACGGCCAGCAGCTCCTGCACGCGAAAAGGCTTCTCGATGCAGGGGACGCCGGTGCGCTGAAGAATCTCGCGCGTCTCGTCATTGACGATGTCGCCGGTGATAAAAAGCATTCTGGTCACAAGCTCGGGGCGGTTGGAGACGAGCCACGCGTGGACGTCGCCGCCATTCACGCCGCCGGGCGTGCGCATGTCTGAGATAACGCCGCTGAACTGCTGCTGCTGCAGCAGACGCAGCCCTTCGGTGCCGGAAGCGGCCATCACGGTCTGGAATCCGTCGCGCTGAAGCGCGGTGCGGAGGAAGACCTGGACGGAGGGCTCGTCTTCGATGATGAGCAGCGGCAGCTGGTTGTTGCCCGTCACTGAGCGACCTCCTCGTCGGTGCCTTCGAGCGCGGTAGCGATCTGCGTGGGCACGGTGGGCAGGCGGACACAGAAGGTGGCGCCGACGGCGCCAGGTTTCTGCGGGCGGCACATGATCTCACCGCCATGTTCACGCACGATGCCATAACAGATGCTGAGGCCCAGTCCGGTACCTTTGCCTACGTCCTTAGTGGTGAAGAAGGGATCGAAGATGCGCTCCGGATTGTCGACCCCGGGGCCATTGTCCCGGAAGGTGATGCGGATATAGCCGTCGCCGACGTTCTCGGTCTCGACCTCGATCTTGCCGCGACGGTCCACATCCTGCACGGCGTCATAAGCGTTGTTGAGGATGTTCAGGAAGACCTGCTGGAGCTGGTGGGCGTCGCCGACGATCTCCGGCAGGTTCTCGTCAAAGCGCTCGATGATCTTCACGCCGTGGCTGGCGAAGTCGTATGAGCGGAGCGCTATGGTGCGGCGAACGATGGCGTTGACGTCGACGAGCTTGCGGTGCGGCGGCGTCTGGCGCGCGAAGCTGAGCAGGTTCTGAACGATCTCCTTGGTGCGCTGCGCTTCCTGCATGATGACGCGCAGGTCCTGGTGCACTGCCTTGGGCAGCCTGGAGTTCTCCAGCATCAGGTCGGCAAAGCCCATGATGGCTGTGAGCGGGTTGTTGACTTCATGCGCCACGCCGGAGACAAGCTGGCCGACAGCCGCAAGCTTCTCCGTGTGCATGAGCTTGGCCTGGATGACGGCGACGTCGGTGATGTCCGTCATCACAATGACGATGCTGTTCACATTGCCCTGCGCGTCATGCATAGGACTGAGGTTGGCGGAGAACTTGCCCTTCTGGCCGTCGGAGCGCAGCAGATGGAGCTCGAGGTTGTTGACCACTTCGCCGAGGAGCACGGCGTCAAAGCTGGCTTCCCATTCCGGGCGATCGCGTTCGGCGACGAACTCCGACATGCGATGGCCGACAAGCGCGCCGTCTTCAAACTGTCCGGCGCGGTAGCAGCGCGGATTGGCGTAGCTGATGAGGCCGGCGGTGTCTGCCACCATGATCATGCTCTGGGTGTTGTTGAGGATCTGGGTGTTGAAGTCTTTCTCGCGCTGGAACTTGGACTGGAGGAGCTTGGCGTCCGTGATGTCGAGCAGCAGACCGCGATACTGGACGATCTCGCCGCGGGAATCGCGCACCGCCATGGAACTTTCGAGCGCAGCCAGCAGCGCGCCATTCTTGCGGCGCAGCGCGACCTCGCGGGTCGACTTGTCCTGCGCTTCGGCGGCCTTGCGGGCGTTGATGTACTCCTCGCGCGATGCGTAAAAGAGCGTGGGAACGTCGAGGGCCAGGAGCTGCTCACGCGAGTCGTAGCCCAGCATGCGGACGAGGGCGTCGTTGACGTCGATGAACTTGCCGTGAGCGTCGCAGAAGAAGACGCCTTCCTGCACGTTGTCGAAAAGCTCCCGGTAGCGGCGCTCGGCGTCTCGGCGCTCGGTGACGTCGCGCAGCACGTGGATGGTCTGCAGCCCTTCGTGGAGCGCCCCGTGGATGCGCGAGGTAGAGACCATGAAGGTACGGTCGAGCAGCGGAATGGCCACCTCTTCGGCGGCGTCCGGCAGGCAGAAGGGACAAGGCTGCTGCCCGGTGTTGTCATTCCGCGTGAGCAGGTCCCGCATATGGATGCCGATGAGCTCCGCGGGACGTGCACCGATGAACTCAGCGAGCGGCTGGTTCACGCGCATGACGCGATGGCTGTCGTCATGGACGACGATGTAGTCAGAGAGAGAGTCGAAGATCTCCGACCACTGCTTGTTGGACTGCGCAATCTTGGAGAACAGGCGGGAATTCTCTAGCGCGACAGAGGCATGGCCGGTCAAGGCCAGGATCATTTGTTCGTCTTCGCGCGAAAGGGCGCGGCCGCAGTCGACGAGGCAAAGTATGCCGAGCAGTTCCCCGCTGCCGCCGACGAGGCGGGCGATAGTGAGCTCGTCCCAGCCGAGCCGCTCGCGCAGGCCGCCGAGGGTTGAGGCGTCGACCGTCTGGATGGCGACGTTGGAGCCTTCCGCGACAGCGGTAAAGAAGACGCCGAGGTCGCGCAGAGTCTCGCGCGTGATCTCAAGGCGCGGATCCTGAAGCACCACACATTCCTGCGTGGAGCCGTGAGTGAGGCTGAGGGCGGCGCCCCGCGCGCCGAGCAGGCTCGCCGCGCGCACGGTGAAGCTGTGAACCAGATCCGGGAGCCCGAGCGAGGAACCCAGCTCAAGGGCCATGGCGACAAGGAGCTCAGAGCGTCGGCGGTTCTCTTCCGACTGGTGCAGGTTGCGGCTGGCCTGGAGAAGCACGGAGACATGGGCGGCGAGCGCCTCGGCGCGCGCAATGACCTCCGGGGTGATGGCGGAGGCGTCCGTCCGGTCCAGCAAGCCGATGATCGCGACTACTTCACCGCGGTGCAGAACCGGAACCGCCAGATACTGCGTCGCACCGAAGAGGCGGACGACATCGTACGCGGAATCAGTGGCGACAGGGTCGGCGACAAAGGGGCGCGCGGTGGAGATGACGTGCCGCGCGTCAGGCGAAGCGATGCGGACGCACATGCTCCCCGGCGTGCCGCGATCGAAGCCGCAACGGACTTCGCAGGCTTCGGGCTGGACGAGCGCGATGAACGAACTGCGGAAGCCGGCAAAGTCAGCCGCATGGGCCGCTAAGGCCTGGAGAAACTGGTCAAAGTCCGGGCGGGTCGATAGGTCTGCGGAAATGCCGCCCAGCCGCTGGATGTCAGCGGCGGCGAGGGTGGGACTCGAGGCAGGGACAGACACTGCCTTCTTGGTGGCTGAGGCTGGCTTCAAAAAAGGTCCTCGGACAGCCTGGGACGGTCCTGAGTTTCTTCGGGGGCGACCTAAAGTACTGTGCAATCTCATTTTGAGTCAAGGCAAAATGAGGCTCTAGGACCCACTTTAGTAATGAGACAGGTCGGGCCTTGTGTCTCACGATGAGACAGCCGGATGGGCTTGAGACGGGCTAGCAAAGAGATCCTGCGGCAGCTTGCCGATATATAACTTAATTGTTTACAAGCACTTAGCAAAAGATTCGCAGCCCAGTCCTCAATCGTCCCAGACTGGCACACTCCTTGCTTATGTAGCGACGGGACATTCCCTGTCCTGAGGAGGCTGTATCCATGTTGAGTGGGAAGAAGTTGATGGCGCTGATGGTGATGGCGGTGATGCTGACGGCCGGCGCGGTGGCCCAGAGCGGCCGGACGGTGAAGAGCAAGGTCACTCCCGTCTATCCCGAGCTGGCCAAGAAGATGAACGTGAAGGGCGCGGTGAAGGTGGAACTGGTGGTCGGCCCCACGGGCGCGGTGAAGACCGCGAAAGCCATGGGCGGACATCCGCTGCTGATCGACGCGGCGGTGAACGCGGCCAAACAGTTCAAGTATGAAGCCGGCGAAGAGACCAAAGAACTGGTGACCTTCAAGTTCGGCGTAGAAGATTAATCCCGGGAAGGTAATCGCCGCATCTGCGGCGCGTGACGTGGTGGAGGAAACATGACGATCGGCAAGAAACTTTATGTGGGCTTTGGCGGGGTGCTGGCCCTGCTCATCCTGCTGGCGGTGATCAGCTTTACGGCGATGAGCAACGCCCGCAGCGCGCAGGAAAAGACGGCACAACTGGCGCAGCAGCAGCGGACGTCGGCGGACATCGGCTTCCAGATGATGCAGAACCGCCAGTTCCTGGGCAACTACCTGCTCAGCGGCGACACGCGCGAAGCCGACCAGATGAAGGCCGGCGTACAGAGCCTGCAAAAGGCGATCGATACCGCGATCACCAACAGCGCGGGCATGAACGACCAGTTCAAGAGTTCCCTGGCGAAGCTGAAGGACGCCGAGGCGGCGTGGGTGACGGGCTTTGCCGAGCCGCTCATCGAGAAGCGGAAGCAGGTGGACTCCGGCAACGCCACGGTGGCCGAGCTGCAGATCTTCTACCTGGAGAAAGACCCGGCGAGCTGGCTGAAGAAGTCAGCCGAGCCGCTGCAGGCGGCGCAGGACAGCATCACGACGGTGTTGGCGGCGCAGGAAAAGGCGAGCGACACCGCCAGCAGCCTGGCGCTGTGGTTCGTCTCGATCGGTTCCCTGCTGGCGCTGGGCATCGGCGTGGGCGTGGCCTACAAGATCTCCCAGTCGATCACGCAGCCGCTGACGCACCTGATCACGGTGGCGCGCGAGATCGGCAACTCCGGCGACCTCGACCAGAAGGTGGACGTCACGGGCAAGGACGAGATCGGCGAGCTGGCCCAGACCTTCAACAACATGGTGAATTACCTGAAGGAGATGGCGTCAGTATCGGAAGCCATCGCGGGCGGCGACCTGACGGTGGACGTGCAGCCGCGCTCCAAGCGCGACACGCTGGCCATCGCCTTCACGGAGATGACGCATGGGCTGCGCGCGATGGTGAAGAGCGTGCGCGACGGCGCGTCGCAGGTAGCAAGCGGTTCGAACGAAGTGGCGTCGGCGTCCGAAGAATCGGCGCGCATCAACGTGCAGGCGGCCTCGGCGATCGATGAAGTCACCAGCACGATGCACGAGATGAGCATCAACGTGCAGAACATGGTGAAAAACACCCAGACGCAGGCCTCGAGCGTGAGCGAGACGTCGGCGTCGATCGACGAGATGGTGGCGTCGATCCAGCGCGTGGCGGACACGGCCAAGGTGCTGCTGGACATCTCGCAGCGCTCGCGCGAAGAGGTCGGCAACGGCATCCAGACGATGGAAAAGGCCACCGACGGCCTGAACCGCATCAACTCGGCGATCGAGAGCTCGGCGAAGATCATCAGTGACCTGGGCACGAAGACCGACGATATCGGCAAGATCGTGGAAGTGATCGACGACCTGGCGGAGCAGACGAACCTGCTGGCGCTGAACGCAGCCATTGAAGCGGCGCGCGCGGGCGAGCACGGGCTGGGCTTCGCGGTGGTGGCCGACGAAGTGCGCAAGCTGGCCGAGAAGTCGGCGCAGTCGACGCGCGAGATCAGCGAGCTGATCGGCAGCATCCAGAAAGAAGCGCGCAAGGCCGTGGACAACATGGACAAGAGCACGACCATCGTCGACGAAGGGCTCTCGCTCGGCGCCGACCTGGGCACCGCGCTCAAGAAGATCTCCAACGTCGTGACCGAGGTGTACAAGTTCGCGCAGGAGATCGGGGCGGCGACCAACGAGCAATCGCACGGGTCGACACAGATCGCCAAGGCGACGGGCCGGCTGAACGAGATCACGCACGAGATCAACTCCGCCGTGGAGGAACAGGCTTCAGGCGCGCAAGCGGTAGTCCGCGCGATGGAGAAGATGCGCGAGCTGACACAGCGCTCGACCTCGGGCTCCACGCAACTGGCGGCGTCGTCGGAACAGATGTCGAAGATGGCGCGCACGCTGCTGGAATCGATGGACCGGTTCGCGCTGGAGAGCAGCTCGAACGGCCACGGACACGGCAAGGGCCACGGCGAAGGCCGCGGCATGGCGCGGTACGCGACTACGAACAACTAACCCGCAGCGGAGAGAGTCATGGCAAAGGACCTACATCTCGTCGGCTTCCGCATCGGGAAGGAGACGTTCGGCGTCGCGATCGACATGGTGCATGAGATCGTGCGCGTGCCGGAGATCACGGCCGTCCCGGATGCGCCGGAGTACATCGAGGGCGTGATCAACCTGCGCGGGAAGATCGTCTCCATCGTGGACCTGCGAAAACGCTTCGGGGAAAAGCAGATCACGAAGAACAAGAAGAACCGCATCCTGGTGGTGGAAGTAGAGAACAAGATGGTGGGGCTGGTGGTGGACGCGGCGTCCGAAGTATTGAAGATGCCGCAGGACGCCGTGGAGCCGCCGCCGAACGTGTTTGAAGAGGGCGAGCTGAACTACGTGACCGGCGTGGGCAAGCTGAACGACCGGCTGATCATCCTCATCGACCTGAACAAGATCCTGCAGAAGGGTGAGCTGCGCCGCCTGGGTGAGATGGCGGAGTCGCAGTCGCTTGGGGCTGCCGTCTAGCACGACAGGCGCTTGCGCCTGAAGCATTGCGAGAATCTGCGCGCAAGTCCTGTGGTAGGGCCGCGCGCCGGGGACAAAATGGCTACACCTGGCTTGAACCTCCAGATCACCGAACCGGAACTGAAGCTGCTGCAGACCCTGGTCTACCAGGAATGCGGCATGTTCTTCGACGAACGCCGCGTGCACTTCCTGCAAGACCGCCTGCAACGGCGACTGAAGTCCACCGGCATCGACTCGTTCTACAGCTACTACCGGCTGCTCACCAGCCGCGAAGGCAAGGCGGAGCTCTCCGCGCTGGTCGAGAACCTGACCGTCAACGAGACCAGCTTCTTCCGTAACAAACCGCAACTGGAGCTGTTCCACAAGGGGACGCTGGAAGAGATCCTGCACCGCAAGCAGTCGCGCCGTGACTTCACCTTGCGGGTGTGGTCGGCGGGATGCTCCACCGGGCAGGAGCCGTACACGCTGGCGATGATCATGTGCGACGCGCTGGCGTATTACTACCTGCGGAACCCGCTGCCGTTCGAAATGCCCTCCCCAAAACCTCTGATCCCACCGCCGTGGAAGGTCGAGATCCTGGCTTCCGACATCAATTACTCGGTGCTGCGCGCAGCGCAGGAAGGCATCTACAGCGAAACCCACATGGAGCCGGTGGATTACGCATTCCGCCTGCGCTACTTCGACAAGGTGGGCGACCGGTACGCCATCAAGAAGCCAGTGAAGGACCTGGTCCATTTCGACTTCCACAACCTGAAGACGGAGTTCCTGCCGCAGCGCAATGACGTGATCTTCTGCCGCAACGTGATGATCTATTTCGACGAAGCCGAACAGAAGCGGCTCATCGACAAGTTCTACCGCTGCTTGAATGCCGAGGGATACCTGTTCATCGGGCACGCGGAAAGCCTGTTCGGGCTGAGCGACAAGTTCAAGATGATCCACCAGAACAACGGGACCGCGTACCAGCGGATCGAGGTGCACGGGTGAGTTTCTTCTCCGAAGAACGGTCGTCCGAGCTGCGGGACCTCTTCTTTGAAAGCGCCGCCGAGCTGTTGCAGGCGCTGAATGAAGAGGGACTGCTGCTGGAGCAGCGCCCCGGCGACGCCGAGGTGGTGCGCAAGGTGCGGAGGACCGTCCACACGCTGAAGGGAGATTCCGCGGCGTGCGGCTACACGGAGCTGAGTTCCCTGGCCCATGAGCTGGAAGACGCGCTCACGCCGGAGCTGGCGGCGCGGCAGAACGGTCGCATTGCCGAGGTGGTGCTGAGCGCGGCCGACGCGTTCCAGATGATGCTGAATGCGTATCGGGGCAACACGCCGCCGCCGAGCGGCGACGGGGTCCGCGCGCAGATCCGCGAGCTGCTTGCCGTGCAGAATGCGCCGGCTGCGCCGAAGGTGGCCGCAAGGCCTGCGGGCTTCCAGTGGTCTGAATATGAGCAGATGGTGATGGTGGATGCGCTCCGTCGCGGGCTGAAGGTGCTGCAGGTGTCGCTGACGTTGGATCCGAACTGCGTAGTCAAGGCGGCGGCGCTGCAGATGGCCAAGAGCGCGCTACAAGATCTGGGCAACCTGCTGGTCATTGTGCCGGACGAGAGCATGGGCGCACAGGACTTCGACGTGATCCAGGCCGGTCTGGCGAGCAGTTTTGACAAGGATTACATTGCGAAGAAGTGTCAGATCCCGGCGGTGATCGCGAACGTCGTGATCGAACCGTTCGTCGCCGACGCGGCGCCAGCCACCCCGGCGGTTCCAGAGCCGAAGGCGGTGGCGGAGCCGGTGGTGGAACCGACTCCTGTGCAGAAGGCCGCGGCGGCTGAAGCCAACGAAGGTAGTGAAACCAGTGCACCCGAAGCGGCAAAGCTGCGGGTGGACGCGGAGAAGATCGACGCAGTGCTGAACCTGGTGGGCGAGCTGATCATCGGCAAGTCAATGCTGACGCAGTCGATGAACGAGTTCGACAAGAGGTTTGCCAAAGACCCGCTCAAAGCAAAGTTTGCCGATGCGCTGGCATTCCAGGCGCGGGTGCTCAACGACCTGCAGAAATCGGTGATGAAGATCCGCATGGTGCCGGTGGAGCAGCTTTTTCGGCGTTTCCCGCGCGTGGTGCGCGACGTCTCCAAGGCCTGCGGTAAGGAAGTGACGCTGGAGGTCAGCGGACAGAACACGGACCTCGACAAGAGCATCCTCGACGTGCTGGCCGAGCCGCTGGCGCACCTGGTGCGCAATGCGATCAGCCACGGCATCGAATCGCCCGCGGAGCGCGAGGCGCTGGGCAAGCCGAAACAAGGCACGGTCAAGCTCGACGCCTACCACCAGGGCAACACCGTGGTGATCGAGATCAGCGACGACGGACGCGGGATCGACCGGCAGAAAGTAGTAGCGAAGGCGATCGCGACAAAGATCATCAACGCTGAAGACGCAAACCGGATGACGGAAGGCGAGGCGCTGAACCTGATCTTCCATCCGGGGCTGAGCACCGCTGAGGAAGTGACGTCGGTCTCCGGACGCGGCGTGGGCATGGACGTGGTCAAGAACGTGGTGGAGCGGCTCAAGGGCACGGTGCACATCGAGACCAAGCTGGGCGAAGGCACGCGCTTCTTCCTGAAGGTGCCGCTGACGCTGGCCATCATCAAGGCGCTGCTCTTCCGGGTGCAGCAACGGCTCTATGCGGTGCCGCTGGCGTCAGTGGTGGAAATCACGCGCGCGCAGGAGTCTGAAGTCCATCGCGTGGACCAGCACGAGGTACTGCGGTTGCGCGATGAGGTACTAACGCTCGTCCGGCTGCACAAGCTGAACCGCGACAAGGCATCAGGCCAGAAGAAGATCTTTGTGGTGGTGATCGCGATCGGCGACAGAAAGTTCGGGCTGGTCGTGGACCGACTGGTCGGAGAAGAAGAGTTAGTGATCAAAGCATTGGACGACCACCTGGTCGCGACGGAATTCGTAAGCGGCGCCAGCATCCTGGGCGATGGCACCGTAGTCCTGATCCTGAACATCAACGCGGTGGTGGCCAAGCTGGGCCGCATCGACCACAAAGAGCGCGCACAAGGAGCCTCAGCATGAGCGAGCCGGTACGCGTTCTAGTGATTGACGATTCAGCGCTGATGCGCAAGCTGATCCCGCAGATCATCGAGCGGGACCCCGCGATCCAGGTGGTGGGCACCGCCATGGACGGCGAGTTCGGCCTGAAGAAGATCGATGAGCTGCATCCCCACGTGGTCACGCTGGACCTGGAGATGCCGCGCATGGACGGCATGGAGACCCTGCGGCGCATCATGCGGCAGCACAAGCTCCCGGTCATCATGGTGAGCGCAACGACGACCGAGGGCGCGTCGTCCACGTTCAAAGCGCTGGCGCTGGGAGCGTTCGATTTCGTCAGCAAGCCGCGCGACGCCGCGGTAGCCAAGATGGATGAGATCGGGAACGAACTCATCGCGAAGATCAAGGCGGCCGCCAAGGCTGAGCCGCGGGTGAAGGCGCTGATCCCCAGCGAGCCGACGAAGGCGCAGAAGCCGTCGCAGCGGCAGAAGCTGCCGCCGACGAAGCTGGTGGCCATCGGGATCTCGACCGGCGGGCCGAATGCGCTGCAGTACATGCTCTCGCAGATACCGGGCGACTTTCCGGGAACGATCGTGGTGGTCCAGCACATGCCGGAGGGGTTCACCGAGATGTTTGCGCGCCGGCTGAACGAATGCTGCGCCATCGACGTGAAGGAAGCCAAGTCCGGCGACCTGCTGCTGGCCGGGCGCGCGCTCATCTGCCCCGGCAACCGGCACATCCGCGTGCGCCGCATGGCGATGGGAGATGTGGTGGTACTCGCGGACGACGAGAGGGTGAATGGCCACCGGCCGAGCGCAGACGTGCTGTTCAAGTCCGCGGCGATGGAGTTCGGAGCCAATACGGTCGGCGTGATCATGACCGGCATGGGTGAAGACGGAGCCGACGGGCTAGGCGCCATCAAGGGTCAAGGCGGCGTGACGATTGCGCAAGACGAGGCGTCCTGCGTGGTGTACGGCATGCCGAAGGCGGCGATCGAACGGGGCTATGCGCAGCGGGTGGTGTCGCTGGAGCTGATCGCGAACACACTGGTAGCGCAATGTGCGCAGAAACAAAGTGCAGTCGTAGTGTAAGGCAGCAGGAATCAGGAGAACTATATGGAGCAATTTGCGGCTCTGCTTCGCAGTAAAGACAAACAACCGGTGCGCTACCTGGTGGTGGACGACTCGGTCTTCGCTCGGAAGAACGTGACCAAGATGGTCGAGAGCTTCGGCGGCGCGGTGGCGGGAGAGGCCGGCGACGGCATGACCGCCATCACCGAATACGACCGCACCATGCCGGACATCGTGCTGATGGACATCACCATGCCGCAGATGGAAGGAATAGAGGCGGCGGAGCGGATCATCCGGAACCACCCGGACGCGCGGGTGATCATGGTGTCGTCGGTGGGCTACCAGGAGAACATCGTGGCGGCGCTGCAGAAGGGCGCCAAGCACTTTGTGCAGAAGCCGGTGAAGCCGGAAGTGCTCTACGAGGTCATCAAATACGTGATGGGAGAGGACGCAGTCGCCGCCGCGGGCGCGGCTGCTGCGGGAGAATCCAAATGAGGATGGAACTGATCCAGCCGTTCATCAACGCCGCAGATGCGGTGCTGAGCGAGACGCTGAAATGCAATACGCGCATCGGCGACGTGAACATGGATGAGGAGGTCTACCGCCGCAAAGGTATGGCCACGCTCATCAATATCCACGGCGACATCGAGGGGCGCGTGATCCTGGACATCGACCGCAAGACGGCGACGGCGATTGCGAGCGCGCTGGTGGGCAGCGAGGTGCCGGAAGACGACCCCGCAGTGGGCGAGACGATCTTCGAGCTGGCGAACCTGGTGATCGGGAACGCGGTGACCACCCTCAATGACGAAGGCTTCCGATTCAAGATCGAGCCGCCGCTGCCGCATACGTCCGAGACGGGCATGGCAGGCTCGGAAGACACCGAGGCGTTGGTGATGGCGTTCGACGTGCCGAACGGGACCGTCTATATGAACATTGCGATGCGTTACAACCGCCGGCGGAAGGCCGAGCGGGAGGCCGTAGTGGGCGGGTAGGTTACAGCAGAAACAACAATGGGCGGGGACAATTCCCCGCCCATTTTGTTTTTGCGACCTACTGTTTCGGGCTGAGCGGGGCGCCCTCGAGGTCGCGCTGCTCGATGGGGCCGAGGTTCAGCTTCTCGAGTTCAGGCTGGATCTTGGCCTTGTCGCCCACCGCCACCACCACCATGGAACCAGACTTCAGGTACTTCGCGGCGGCGGCTTTCACCTGCTCCGCGGTAATGGCCTGGATCTTGTCCGGCAACGTGCGGTAGTAGTCGAGGGGCAGCGAGTAGACGAATAGCTCGCTGATGCTGCCTGCGGCCGCGGGATTGGTCTCAAAGTTTCCGGGCAGCGAGCGGGCGATGGAGTCCTTGGCGATGACGAGCTCAGCCGGTGTGACGCCTTCCGCGGCGAGCTTGTCGATCTCGCTGAAGATCTCCTTCAAGGCGGGCGCGGTGACGTCCGTGCGGACGCCGGTGCCGACGAAGAACGGCCCCTGGCCGCGGCGGGCGAAGAAGCGCGAGAAGGCACCGTAGGTGTAGCCATTCTTCTCCCGCAGGTTCATGTTGATACGCGAAGAGAATAGCCCGCCCAGCGTGGTGTTCATCACGTCCACGGCGGTGTAGTCGGGGTTGGCGCGGGCGATGCCGGGCATCCCGACGCGGAGCTGGGTCTGCGGCGACGCGGGCTTGTCAACGAGCACGATCTTGCGTCCGCCGGCTGCGGGGGCTTCCGGCAGGCGCGCAGTGGCGCCGCTTCCCTTCCAGGCCCCGAAGTACTTGGTGGCGAGTTCGCGGACTTCGGCTTCAGTGATGTCGCCGGCGACGACGAGCGCAGAGTTGCCGGGGACGTAGCTCTTGGACCAGAAGCCGGAAAGGTCAGCGCGGGTCACTCTCTGCGTGGCCGCTTCGGTGCCGAGGTCGATGAAGCCGTAGGGGTGCTTGTCGCCGAAGATGGTCCGGTAAAAGACCTTGCTGGCGAGGGCGTTGGGATTGTCCTTCTGCTGGAGGATCTGGGTGAGGCGCGTCTTGCGGACGCGGTCAAGCTCCTTCTCGGCGAAGGCGGGGTTCAGAGCGACGTCGGCCAGAATGGCAAACGCCTCATTCACATTCTTCTTTAAGGTACGCAGCGTAAGTGAGGCATTATCTGCAGTTGCCGCGGTGCCAAGCGTGGCGCCGATCTGATCGAGATCTTCGGCGATCTGCAGCGTGGAGCGCTTCTGCGTGCCTTCGTCGAGCATGTCAGCGGTGAAGTTCGCGAGGCCGGGCTTGTCGATGGGATTGGCCTCACTGCCCGCGAGGACGACGAGGTTCGCAGCGACGATGGGGAGCTTAGTCTGGGGAACCAGATAAACGGTCAGGCCATTCTCGAGCTTAAACTGCGAAGGAACGGGCAGCGTGAGCTTGGACGATGGGCCGGGCTTGGGCTGGGTGGCGCGCCAGGGCTCGCGGTCCTGCGGCTTGGCATCGGCGGTCTTGGGAGCTTCGTCAGCGGACTTGGGAATGTCGTTGATGACCTTCTCACCCTTGACGCCGTAGACGATGACACGGGCGTTGTCGCGGAGGTCGCGCGCGGCGGCGGCCTTCACCGCAGCAGCGGTGGCATTGCGATAGCGGGCCAGGTCCTTCTCAAGGTAACCGGGATCGCCGAGATAGTGGTTGTACTGGTTGAGGCGGTCAGCGACGCCGCCGAAGCCGCCGAGGGTTTCGAGGTTACGGATGATGGTGGACTCGATGGAGTTCTTGGCGCGGGTGAGTTCTTCCGCGGTAGGACCATTCTGGCGGAAGAATTTGATCTCTTCATCGATGGCGGCCTGGAGCTGCTCCGGCGTGACGCCGGGCTTGGCGGTGGCCTGGATATAGAAGGTGGAGCCAAGGATGAGCGAGTACTGCTGCGCCATCACGTCCTGCGCGATCTGCTTTTCGTAAACGAGCTTCTTGTAGAGCCGGCTGGACTTACCGCCGCCGAGGATCTTAGCGATGAGGTCGAACTCGGCGTCACCGGGCTTGTAGATCTGCGGCGAGATCCAACCCATGTAGACGCGGGGCAGCTCGACCTGGTCGGTAACGGTGACCTTCTTCTCCGCGGTGATGGGCGGAGTCTTGGCGTCCGGCTTGGGAACGGGCGGTCCGGCCTTGATGGAACCGAAATACTTCTCGACGAGCTGCTTGGCTTGGGCCTTGTCTATGTCGCCGACGATGGCGAGCGAAGCATTGTTGGGCGCGTAGTACTGCTGGAAGAACTCGCGGACGTCAGCGAGTTGTGCGGCTTCGAGGTCGGCGTGCGAGCCGATCACGTAGGCGTGATAAGGATGGCCCTTGGGATAGAGCTCCTGGAACATGCGCTCTTCGACCAGGCCATAGGGCGCGTTCTCGACGGACTGGCGGCGCTCGTTGCGCACGACGTCACGCTGGTTGGCGAGCTTGGCGTGGTCAAGGGTCTCAAGCAGGAAGCCCATGCGGTCTGACTCGAGCCAGAGCGCGAGCTCGAGCTGGTTCGAGGGCAGGGTCTGGAAGTAGTTGGTGCGGTCGAAGTCAGTAGTGCCGTTGATGTCGCTGGCGCCGGCGCCTTCGAGGATCTTGAAGTGCTCGTCGTCACCGACGTGCTGCGAGCCCTGGAACATCATGTGCTCGAACAGGTGCGCAAAGCCGGTGCGGCCGGCGCGCTCGTTGGCCGGGCCCACGTGGTACCAGAGGTTGACGGCGACCATCGGGAGGCGGCGGTCTTCCACGAGGATGACCTCAAGGCCATTCTTCAGCTTGTACTTCTCGAACGGGATCTTGGGCACGGCGGACGCAGCAGGCTTCGCGGCAGTGTTGGCAGACGTCTGCGCCGCTTTCTTGGCGGGCGTGGGTGTGGCCGTCTGCGCGGCGGCAGGAACAAAGGCGATGAGAAGAGCGGCAGAAAGCTGGAGCAACAAGCGCTTGGGGGCATTCAACATAGGTGGAATCCTCACGATGGCAGCGGGTTAAGGGCGAACAGTCAGGGAGATGATGATAGCAAAAGACAGCCGTTAGCCTTTAGCCGTTAGCCTTCAGCGTTAGCCATTAGCGTTAGCGTCGTCTTTAGCCCTTGGCCTTTGGCCTAGGAGATAGCGGTTACCGGTTAGGCAAAGTTTCGGACAAGGAAGCCCGGAGCCGGTCGGCTACGGCGGACATCTCGGCCTCGTCGCGGTACTTGGTGCGCGGCCAGAAAAAACCCTTGAGGCCGTCGCCCTTGCGCCGCGGAACGACATGCACGTGCAGGTGCGGCACGCTCTGGCTTACCTTCACGTTGGTGGCGACGAAGGTGCCCTGCGCGTCCATGGCCCGCTCGACGGCCACGGCAAGGCGCTGGACGGTGGCGAAGAATGGGGCCAGGTCGGCGGGCGCGAGGTCAAGGAACGAATCGCAGTGGACGCGCGTGATGAGGAGGACGTGTCCGGGAAAGAGCGGACGGTGGTCGAGAAAAGCGAGCGAGAGCGAGTCCTCGAAGACGATGTGGGCGGGAGCCTGGCGCCGCGCGATCTGGCAGAAGAGGCAAGGCACGAGGGGATTAGACCACAAGCCCAGCCGAAAGTGACGTCAGCGCAGTTCGGCCAGCCGGTAGAGGCGCTCGACGTTCTGCTGGGTCCAGGAGCGAAGGGAGTCGAGTTGGGCTTCCTTGCCCGGGCGCGGTACGTATTTGCCGTCGCCGTTCTTCTGCACAAGGTGGTGGAAGCGGCGCTGGAGTCCGAGGAACTCTTCGATGCCCGGGCGGTCAGCGGCGTTGAGGGCGCAGTCCTTCACCGACCCGCCTTTACCCTTCTCCCAGATGAAAGCTGGGTAGACGCCGCATTGCGCGCCGAGTTCGGCGAGGTGAACGGTCTCCCCGTCGTCAAACTTCCAGCCACTGATGCAGGGCGCGGGGACAAACAGGATAGCGGTCTCCGGGCAGGCGAGCGCGCGTTCCACGGTCTTGAGGAACAGCTTGCCGTGCGCGGGGCTGACCTGCGCGACCATGCCGGCGCCGGCCGCGATCGAGAGATGGATGTAGTCGAGAGGAAGGCGCGGATTGCCGGCCTGAGCTTCGCCGACCGGAGTGGTGCTGGTCTCGGCGAAGGGCGTGGTCGCAGGGCTGTACTGGAAGCCGGTGTTGGCGAAGATCTCATTCACCATGACCATGAAGAGGATCCGCGACTTGCGGTGGATGGTATGCAACAGAGAGCGCAGGCCGATGGCGAAGGCGCCGCCATCACCGCTGGCGCCGATGACCTGGACCGGTCTGGCCAACGCGCCGTGCTCGACGAGCAGGTCGGAGACATCACGCGCTGCTTCCGCCAGCGTGGGCGAGGATTCGAAGACATTGTGGATGATGCCGAAGCTGCGGGCGAAGTCGTCCGGGGGAGCGTCACCGCGTCCCCAAGCGACAACATTCGGGAAGAAGAGGCTGGAGACTTCGGCGCAGGAGGTACCGAGGGTGAATATGGTCTTGGTGCCGTTGTCTGAGACGCGCCCGACATTCTGGAGGGCGATGGACTCCATGCACCCGGGACACAGCGTGGAGCCGGGCCGGAAGCTGGACTCGCGGGCGGCAATCTCCTTGTAGCTGCTCACAGCGTCACCCCTTCATGAAAGATCGCGTAGGGCGGGAGGGACCTTCCCTGCAGTGCGCCGCGCGCGTGATGCAGCATCTGCTCCCAGGTCGCTACAGAGACGTCTGCCCCGCCCATTCCCGCGAAGACACTGACGATGCGCGGCGGCGCCGGCAGGTCAGAAAGCGCATCTGCGATGTCGAGCGTGAGGTGACCGCGGCCGTGGTGATGCGCCTGGTTGACGACGAGCACCACCTTTCCGTGCTGCAGGCGGTCGCGCACGAAGTCGCGCGGGAACGGCGTGAGCAACCGCATGGCAATGCCGGCGACACTGAGGCCGTTCTGGCGGGCGAAGTCTTCGCGGATCGCCTCGAAGGTGCCGAAGTCAGGTCCCATGCCGACGACGACGATGTCGGCGGCGCCGTCCGGGCCGAAGCCCACCGAGTCGAAGAAGTCGAGTCCAGGCCTGCCGAACCGGCGCTCAAACGCCGCGCCGATACGGGGAAGGACATCAAAGACGCGTTCGAGGCGGCGCTTCTGGGCGACTTTGAAGCCCTGGAAGTACCGCGAGGTGACGCAGTTCCCGAAGGCGGTGTCGCCATTGATGAGGCCGGGCAGGTCGCAGGGCGCGATCCACTCGTCCTGGAAGGCGTTGATGTCAGCGTCGCTTTCGACGGTGAGGCGGGCGTTGCGGTGGCTGTCCTTGATGCCGTAATAGCCGGGCATTGCCGGTGTCATCACGTCCGGATGCATGCTCAAACACGGCGCCTGGACCACGGTGTCATAGATCTGCTGCTTGCCGCGCGCGCAGATCTGGATGAAGCCGTCGTCGCGGTGGGCGAGCGTGTCCGAGGGGTCGCCTTCGATGCAGAGCGGGAAATTGGCGGTGGCGCGATAGACGTTGATGATCATCGCGTTGCCGAGGCCGCTGGCGCCGAGCGAGCGGGTAGTCTCCGTCATGTGGTCAAGGCCGACGGATGAGGTGGCCGTGGGAAAGATGAGGTCCCGGCAGGCGGCGGAGGCGCCGACGATGTAATCGGCGACGGCGTGCTCGGCCTCCAGGAGCTTCACCTTCTTCAAGCCGCCGCGCGGGCCGGCGATGTGCGAGGCAACATGCTCGATCCACTTGGTGGAAGGCGTGATGGGAAAGCCGGGGTAGATGATGCAGCGCCACATCTGCAAAGTGGCGATGGCGGCCGCGGTGTTGCCGTCGGCGGTGATCTGCTCGCGTTGCTCATATACCGGGACGTGGGCCGCCCGGACGCGGGAAAGATCGAGGGCCTCGCAGTAGATCTCGCCGGAAAGGGTAGGTTCGTGGGCGGCGGGCTGCAGGACAGTCAGTGTCTGGCTCATAAAGTCGCGACCTCTTCCCAGACTTCTTCGAAGGGAACGTCCTTGAAGAGGTGCTCGGGACAAACGGCGATGCACTCGCCGCACAGCTTGCAGAAGGTGCTTACGTCGACGCCGGTGACCAGCACGCCACGCTGCGCGTCCGGCACGAAGCGGATGATTCCCTCCGGACAGTTGGTGATGCAGTGCGCACAGCCGGTGCAGGCCAGGGCGGCGTCTTCGAACTTAAGACGCAGTCCGCTGGGCGCGTAGTCGGCGGTGCGGTTGGACTGCGAGAGGCGCAGCGCGCTCTGCGCGCCGACGGGCAGCTCGCCATATCCGCTCCAGGAAGTGATGCGGTGGTCAGCGGCGCCGGCTTCGTCGCAGACGGCCTCATGCGCCGCCTCGGCGGAGGCCAGCAGCGCAGCGCGATTGCGTTCGAGGACGGAATCAGGCACATGGCGCTTGCGCAACGTCTCGAGGAAGGAGCCGATGATGGTATCGAGGTCGAAGCCGCCGATGGCGCGGGCGGTCGCCACATATACGGAGACGTTGCCGATGGAGTGCTTCAGGTATTTGTCGCCGATGTCGTCGCCCGGGACCGTGATGACCCGTCCGGACAGTTGGAAGTGGCGGGCGCACTCTTCCGGTGTATGGCGGGTGTTGATGACAAAAGTGCCGCCGGGCGGCACACCCTGCGCAAAGTCTATGGAGCGCGCCGTGCCTTCGTTCATCAAGACGGACAAGACGGGCCGAGTCACTTCACACGCGACGGTGATGGGACGGCGGCTGGTGCGCAGGAAGGAGCGGATGTTGGCGCCGCGCCGGGCGCTGGAGAAGAACGGCCATTCCTGAACATGAAGATCGGGATCGCGGAGGCAAAGATTGGCGAGGCTCTGGAAGGCCAGCACGAGTCCGCCGCCGGCCTTACCGTCGCCACGGATCTCGAGCACGGAGCGCTGCAGGATGTTTTGAAGATCGAGGATGGTCACGGGGTCACTTCTTCCACAGGATGGCGTGGCCCGGGCAATCGGCCATCATCTTCTCGAGTTGAGCGCGCTGGGCGTCGTCGAGCTGTCCATAGACTTCCGCCACCTCCTCGTCCTCGACCTTGCGGAAGGCCTGGGGCAGGAGCTTGATGCAGTCACCGCATTCGGTGCACATGTCCTGATCTACAAAGAACTCCGGCAAAGCAGCCATATTCGTCGTCCTGACTGAGATATGTCGCAAGTGGAGGGTACGAGAAGACCAGATCCGGAGCCGTAAGGGGGGTCACAGTGAAATGTGACTCACGTCACAAGGGCTGAACAGCGTTCAGGACTAGCATGCAGGCACGGGAGTAACCATGCCTGAACCAGAAGCTCAGCACCTCCTAATTCCGCCTACACGGCGACGCATCCTCGCGCAGCTCGGCCTGCTGGCGGGCGCGGGCGCGATCGCGCCCCAGCTTTACCGCACATTGCAGAAGAAGATGCAGCGGGTCGAGGTAGGGCGTCCGGGCCTGGGTACCTGGATACGGGTCGTCGTGCAGGATGAAGACATCACGCGCGCGAATCGCGCGATCGAGAAGGCCTTCGCAGCGATACGGCTTGTCGACGACCAGATGAGCATCCACCGTGCCGACAGCCAACTGGCACGCGTCAATGCGCTGGCGGGGGTGAGCACGGCCCGCGTGGACACCGCCGTGCTGGACGTGGTGGGAATCGCCTGCGAGGGAGCACGGCGCACCGGCGACGTCTATGACCCGACCGTGCTGCCGCTCATGCGTCTCTACGGGTTCTACGCATCGGGAGCCGGACACTTCCCTTCTGACCGTGAGATCGCGGCGACACTGGAGGTGATGGGACATCAGCAGGTCGTGATGGACCGCGACCAGTCGACGCTGGGATTGACCAAACGCGGGGCGGCGCTGGACCTGGGATCGATCGGCAAAGGCTGGGCGCTGGACAAGGCAGTCGAAGCAATCAAGGCGGAGGGTGTGCACTCAGCCCTGGTGGATGTGGGCGGCAATGTGTACGCGCTCGGGATACCTGAGCCGGATGCGCAGGGATGGTCGGTGGGTGTGGTGCACCCGGTGACGGGAAAGATCGACCGTACCTTCACGCTCCGCGACAGAGCCGTCAGCACGAGCGCCAACAACGAGCAGAACCACGAGCTGGGTGACGTACGAGTAGGACACCTGCTGGACGCGCGGCATGGGCGTCCGGCGAGCGGGCATCTCTCGGCCAGCGTCGTGGCTCCTTCGGGAACGCTGTCGGACATGCTGTCGACGGTGGCATTCCTGGTCGGACCTGACAAGTTCCGCGGTTTTGCCGGCGCGGACGAAAGCCATTTCATCGGATGAACCAACTGGTCGAGATACGGACCTTCGGCCGCGGCGGGATCCATCCGGACCCGCACAAGCGGCCGACCGCGGAGCTGCCCATCGAGGTACTGCCCACGCCGGCAGAGGTCTGGCTGCCGCTCTCCCAGCACATCGGAGAGCCGGCGGTGCCGATCGTGAAGAAGGGCGACCGTGTGGTGCGGGGACAGAAGATCGCTGAAGGCGGCGCCAACGGGGTGTCCATCCACGCGACGATTGCGGGCAAGGTGAAGCCGCTGGACAAGCGTCCCCACCCGACGCTGGTGATGGCCGAGTCCATCGCGATCAAAGCCGAAGGCGAACAGGAACAGCTCCCGTTCGATGAAGACAAGGACTGGCGGACACTGCCGTCGGCCGATGCGCTTGATCGCATCCGGGAGGCGGGCATCGTCGGCCTAGGCGGCGCGGCGTTTCCCACCTATAAGAAGTTGGTTCCGCGGCCGGGGACAGTGCTCGAAACGCTGATCCTGAACGGGGCTGAGTGTGAACCTTACCTGACCTCGGACTACCGCCTGATGCTCGCCGAACCAGAGGCCATCGTAGAAGGCGCGATCGCGATGGCACGGCTGGTCGGAGTGCGCCGTGTTCTGGTCGGCATCGAGGCGGACAAGATGGAAGCGGTCGCCGCCCTGCGCAAAGCGGCACACGGCATCCCGATGGACGATTTCACGTTCATCGTCATCCCCTGCGAGGTCCGGTACCCGCAAGGCGCGGAGCGGCAACTGGTGGCCGCGCTGACCGGGCGGGAGATCCCGCTGCGGGCCCTTCCGTCGTCGGTAGGGGTGCTGGTGCAGAACGTAGCTACGGCCCACGCGGTGCATCATGCGCTGCGCTACCGGCGGCCGCTGCTGGACCGCATCGTGACGGTGAGCGGACCGGGCGTGGTGCATCCGCGTAATGTGCGGGTACCGATCGGGACGATGCTGCAGGCGATCGTCGACTTCTGTGGCGGCCTGCTGCCGGAGACCACGCGCATCATCGCCGGTGGGCCGATGATGGGGCGCGCGCTGCCGCGCCTCGACCTTCCGCTTATCAAAGGCATGAACGGCCTGTTGCTGCTGACGGGACAAGGCCCGTTCGAAAACGGCTATGAGCCGTGTGTCTCTTGCGTGCGATGCATCGAAGCGTGTCCGCTGGGGCTGGAGCCAGACCAGGTATCCATACGGGTCGAGGCGGGAAAGACGCTGGACACTGGACCCTACGGCGCGCGCGAATGCTACGAGTGTGGCTGTTGCACCTATGTGTGCCCTTCCGGGCGGCCGCTGTTGCAGTTCATGCAGATGGCAAAGTCAGCGCTGCGGCGCGCCAGCGACGTGCGAGGCCAGGCATGAGCGATACCCACGCAGAGAGCCATCCGTTCATCACCGCGCCCGGTCCGCACGTCCGCGCCGGAGACACGACCCATCGCATCATGTGGACGGTGAATGCGACGCTGGCCCCGGCCGCGATCTGGGGTGTGTTCGTCTTCGGATACCACGCCCTGCTCGTTATGGTCGCCGCGGTCGGCGGAGCAGCATTCGCGGAGTGGCTCGCGGGGCGCGGGTTGAAGAGTCGCAACACGGTGTCTGATGGCAGCGCCGTCTGCACCGGCTTGCTGCTGGCCTTCACCTTGCCGCCAATGGTCGCACCCTGGATGGCGTTTGTCGGAGCTGTCTTCGCCATCCTCCTGGGCAAGATGATCTTTGGCGGGTTGGGCTACAACCTGTTCAATCCGGCGCTGGTGGGCCGGGCCTTCATGATGGCTACCTTCCCCCTGGCCATGACCACGGGGTGGACAGAGCCCAAGCCGTGGTTTGCGGCGGTGGACGCCGTGACCACCGCCACGCCGCTCGCCGCGGCGCGCGAACACAGCTTGGACGCCGCGCTGAAGCTCGCAGCCGGGGCCGGCTCTCCGTGGACGGGTCTGTTCATCGGGCTGCGGCCGGGGTCGATCGGCGAGGTATCAGTGCTGCTCATCATTGTGGGCGGCGTCGTGTTGTGGTGGCACGGCATCATCCGCCCGACCATTCCGCTGAGTGTCATCGCCGGGCTCGTCCTGACGACCGCGCCCACGGGATTGGTGGGTTTTCACCTCCTTTCCGGCGGCTTGTGGCTGGGCGCGCTGTACATGGCGACCGACTACGTCACATCGCCGAACACGCGCAACGGGCAGATCGTCTTCGGGCTGATCATCGGCGCGCTCACCGGAGTCATACGGGTCTTCGGCGGATATCCGGAGGGCATCTGCTACGCGATATTGATCGCCAACACTCTGGTGCCGGCGCTGAACCTGTGGTTCCGCCCGGTGCGTCCGGCGATTGCCGCGGGGGTGCCGTCATGACCTTGGTGCATATCGAGGGCACGGCGCCGAAGACGTCGGTGCGCGAGGTGCTGAAGATCGCGGCCTGCATGACGGTGACTTGCGCCCTGGGCGCGGCGCTGCTGGGCGCCGTCTTCATGTGGACGAACCAGTATCAGGAAGCGGCACGAGTAAGGACAGAGCAAGCCGCGGTGACAGAGATGCTAGGGCTCGACGGCTCAGCGGAAGTTCTGCAGATTCACCAGTTCCTGGATGCGCCCAAGCAACAGGTCATCTATCGGAGTCACCCGGCCGGGAAGGCGGCACGAGAGCTGGTGTTCACGCTGGATGGCGTGCTGGTGAAGCAAGGCGAAGTCCACGAAACAAAAGATGCGAACAAAGGATTGACGCCGCTCGGCCGGATCTTTGTGGCGCGTCGCGGCGGGAGCGTGGTCGGCTTTGTGACCGAGGGCGAGGCGCAGGGATACAAGAACCGCATCCGGTTCTTCGTTGCCATCGACGCCGGCTTCGAGGTGGCGGGCGTGCGAGTCATCGAGCACGAAGAGGACCCGGGCCTGGGGGCGGAGGTCGCAACCAAGTGGTTCCAGGGCCAGTATGCGGGGCGCAAGGTGGCGTCGCTGCCGGCGCTCGACGTGACGCGCGACCCGATGCCGGAAGACTGGCGCAGCGCGCTGCGAGAAAAAGACCAAATGGGAACAGCGGCATGGCAAGCCAGGTTCGCTTCCCTTCTGGCGCGCGAGAACTCCAAGCAGGTCTATGCCGTGACCGGCGCCACGATCTCCAGCCGGGCGTTGACGAATGGAGTACGCAAAGCGGCCCACCATTTTGCGCGGCGCTGGGCGCTGCTGGAGCCGTACCTGGAGACGGAGAAACAACCATGAGCGCAGCCCCGGTCATTCCCGCGCAGGCGCCGAGCATGAAGACGCTCGTGTTGAACGGTATCTTCGCGGAGAACCCTGTATTCCGCCTGGCGTTGTCGTTGTGCCCCGCAGTGGCCGTCACGACCACCGTCATGAATGGCCTGATGCTGGGCGTGGCCGTACTGTTCGTGCAGGTGGCTTCGAGCGTGACCGTGGGATTGGTGCGGAACTGGATTCACCCGCGCGTGCGAATCCCTATCTACACCATCATCATCGCGGTGTGGGTGAGCACCATCGACATGGTGCTGGCCGGCTTCTTCCCTGAGCTGTACGCCCAGGTCGGGCTCTACGTGAAGCTGATCGTGGCATTTGCCATCATCATCTCGCGCCTGGAGGTCTTCGCCTCAAAGATGCCGCTCATCCCGACCTTCTGGGACGGCATGGGCATGGGGCTGGGCTTCCTGTTTGCGCTGCTGGTCATCGGGGCGTTCCGTGAGCTGCTGGGCAGCGGTTCGCTCCTGGGCTTTGCGCTGACGCGCGAAAAACCGCTGCTCTTCTTCGCGCTCCCCGCAGGGGGGTTCTTCTCCATCGCCCTGCTGATGGCCTTGTTCAACTACATCGAGCTGCGTTTGACCAAGGGCAAGCCGCAGGCGCGCGCAACGGGAGGACACCATGGTTAGGCGGGTCCTGCTGATCGCAGCGATCGTCGCGATGGGCACGTCGGCGTGGGGCAGCGAGCCCTTGATCCGGCGCGTGCGCGTCCTGGCGCCCGACCATGTGCGCCTCGAGTTATCCCAGCCCTTGGCGAAGGCCGAGCCGGAGAACTTTCGCTTCACCGAAGCCGCTGCGCCGGACATTCCGATGGAGGTACGGGAGGTCGAGGTCCTGGCCAACAACGTCGTGCTGTTGACGGTGGACGGCCGACTGGACCCCACGGGCGCTTACCGCATAGAGATCCGCGAGCCGGCAGCGGCGCGAGAGGTGCGCCCGGCGCCGTGGGCGCTGCTGTTGACCGTGATCCTCTCTTCAGCGTTGATCAATAACTTTGTGTTCACGCGCTACCTGGGACTCTGCATCTTCTTCGGCGTATCGCGGAAGCGGGACACGTCTGTGGGCATGGGCATCACATTCACGCTGGTCATGGTGCTCTCCGCATTGCTCTCCTGGGTGCTCTACACGCTGGTGATGTATCCGCTGAAGCTCAAGTTCCTGCAGATCATCGTCTTCATCGGCGTGGTGGCGTTCCTGGTGCAGGCGCTGGACACCATCCTGAAGAAGACGCACCGCTCACTGCACCAGCGGTTCGGCGTGTACCTGATGCTGATCACCACGAACTGCATCATCCTGGCGGTGCCGCTGCTGAACGCAGCGGCGAATGCAAGCCTGATGGAATCGTTCGCGCTGGCCCTGGGTTCCGGGGCGGGCTTTACCTTGGCGCTGTTCCTGATGTCGTGTGCCCGCGAGAAGGTCGAGCTGGCGCGAGTCCCGGCCCCGTTCCAGGGACTGCCTATCGCGTTTGCGCTCGCCGGGTTATTCGCGCTGGCTTTCATGGGCTTTTCGGGATTGAGCTTTCTGAAATGAACGAAGTGCTACAAATCGCGCTGTGGGGGCTGGCGGTCTTCACGCTGCTTGGAGTGTTCTTCGGATTCACCCTGGCGGCGGTGGCCATCCGCTTCCACGTCCCGACCAATCCCCTGGTCGAACAGGTGCGCGATGTGCTGCCTTCGGCGAACTGCGGCGCCTGCGGCTACGCCGGATGTACGGCTTATGCGGAGGCCGTCGTCGAACGCTCAGACGTTCCGGTGAACCTCTGCGTTCCCGGGCGAGCCCCGGTGGCGAAGTCGCTGGGCGCGCTGACGGGCAAGGACGTGGGCTCGGTGGCAGACCGGATCGTGATCATGCGCTGCCACGGGACAAGCGCTTACGCCCGCGAGGAAGCGATCTACGCCGGCATCGAGACGTGCGCGGCGGCGGCGCTGGTCTTTGGCGGCCCCAAGGCATGCAAGAACGGATGCCTGGGGCTGGCCGACTGCGTGCGCGCCTGCCCGTTCCAGGCTCTCTCCATCGGGGATGGCGGGATCGCCGTCGTGGATCCCGAGGCCTGCACCGGCTGCGCGGTGTGTGTCCCCGTATGCCCCAAGGACCTGTTCCAACTCTATCCGCGCATACATCGGATCGAACTCTCGTGCGTGGCGCGCGACAAACAAGCGATCGTCCGTTCGACCTGCATGGTCGGCTGCACACAGTGTCGCAAGTGCGTCTCCAAGTGTCCGGCCGGGGCCGTCACCTGGGACGGCCGCACCATTCTGATAGACCATGACCTCTGCCTCGCCTATGGGCCTTCCTGTGAGGAGGCGTGTGTGGACATCTGCCCCAGCTACATCCTTCACCGCATCGGACAACGGCCGCGACCAGAAGTGGTCGAAGCGGCGACGACAGGACAAGTCATATGACCACCGCAATGAAAACCGCACCCGACCTAAGTCCAGAGACCGTACCCGCCGGCAAGCCGAAGTCGCTGGTGCTGGCGATGGTCGGCAGTGGAGGCGACGGCGTCGCCCTGCTGGGCGATCTGCTGCTGCGCATGGCCGCCAGGCAGGGTCTCTACGGAATGATGGTGCAGTCTTACGGTCCACAGATCCGCGGGGGCGAGTCGGCGGTCACGCTACGCATCTCTGAGGCTGAGACCCAGTACGAAGGCGACGAAGTCGACATCCTGGTGTGCTTCCGGCTGAAGGACATCCGGCGTTTTCAAGGCGCGATGCGGCTGCACGAAGACAGTATCGTCGTGCTCGACCGGGAGGAAAAGGACGAGTTGCCGGAGTGGCTCGGCGCCAGCAAGCTGCCCGTCGCCCGCTTCCCGTTCGCGGTCTACGAGAATGGGCTGGAGATGTCGGGCCCGCCCAAGAACATGCTCGCCCTGGGTCTGCTGACGCGGATGCTGGGGTGGAGCGAGGCCACGGCGCGGGACATCCTGCAGGAGCGCTTCCCCAAGCGCAGCGAGCGCATGGACAAGAACCTGGAGGCGCTGGCGCAAGGCACGGCGGCCGAGGGCCTTCCATCCCGTCCGGCGCCGTCCGGCCAAGGCAAGGGACTGTTTTCGGAAACGGGCAACGAGGCTATCGCCCGCGCCGCGATCGCGGCAGGCATACGCTTCTTCGCCGGTTATCCGATCACGCCCTCTTCAGAAGTAATGGAGACGATGATCGAAGAGCTGCCGGAGGCAGGAGGCCGCGTGGTCCAGGCCGAGGACGAGATTGCGGCGATGGGCATGATCATCGGAGCGTCGTTCGGCGGCGTGCCGTCGATGACGGCTACGTCCGGTCCGGGACTTTCGCTGATGACCGAGATGATGGGGCTCTCAGCGATGACGGAGATCCCGACCGTGATCGTGGATTGCCAGCGGGCCGGTCCTGCGACGGGCATGCCGTCGCGCACCGAGCAGTCTGACCTGTTCCACTCGGTGTACGGCGGGCACGGTGACTTTCCGCGAGTTGTTCTGGGTGTGTTCGACGTGGTGCATGCCCGTGAGGTCACGCACAAAGCGGTGGGCCTGGCAGAGAAATATCAGTTGCCGGTGCTCATCCTGTCAGATGCTTATGTGGCGCAGCGCCGGCAGATCCGTGATCCCGAGACTGAAAAGGAAAAGGCGCCGGCGCGGCTGCGGTTCACGGGCGAAGGGCCGTCGCGCTTCGACCTGGGCGGCGAGCACGGGGTGAATGCTTTCCGCGTTCCCGGTGACGCTGGTGGAACTTACCTGGCCGCGGGGATCGAGCACACCGTGGACGGCTATCCCACTGCGGACACGGCGCTCCACCACCGCATGAATGAGAAACGCTTCCGGAAGCTGACAGGCGTCGCCGAGGAGACAAGCGATTGGTTCCGGACAATGGGCGACCCGGCCGCGAGGCGCGGCATATTGGCGTGGGGCAGCCAGCACGGACTGCTGCGCGAGTGGCTGTGGGACCATCCGGACGTGCGCGTATTCATGCCGGAGATCATCCATCCCTTCCCGCTCAAGGCGTTTGAAGCGTGGCGCCTCGGCCTCGACTCCCTGGCAGTGCTGGAACTTTCCTACCAGGGACAGTTCTTCCACTACGTCTCCGGTCTCACTGACATGCGGGCCGCGCGGAGCGTGACGCGCAGCGGCGGCATCCCGCTAACCTCATTCGAGCTCCAGAAACTTCTGTTGGAGGCGTCATCATGAAAGCGAAAGACTACCGTTCTCCCCTGGAACCGGTGTGGTGCACGGGCTGCGGCGACTTTGGTGTGCTCAAAGGTCTGACCCAAGCGCTGGCCGACCTGGAGATCGCGCCGGAACGTCTGGCGGTCATCTCCGGCATCGGGTGCTCGAGCCGGCTGCCGGGCTACACCGCGTCCTACGCCTTCAACTCGATCCATGGGCGCGCGTTGCCGATCGCGACCGGGCTCAAGGTCTCACGGCCGGGCATCACCACGGTGGTGGTCGGCGGCGATGGCGATGGGTTCAGCATCGGCTTGGGCCACATCCCGCACACCATTCGCCGCAATGTGGACCTGACCTATGCGGTACTGGATAACGGGCTGTACGGGTTGACCAAGGGGCAGGCGTCGCCGACCTCGGCGGTGGAGTTCAAGCGCGAGCGAGGACTGGCGGGAGTCGAGGAGCGGCCACTGAATCCGTGCCTCCTGGTACTGTCCAGCGGATGCGGCTTCGTAGCCCGTACGCATGCCGGCAATCTGCCGCACCTGCGCGAGATGTTCCGTGAGGCGATCAAGTATCCGGGATTCGCCTTCCTGCATGTGCTGGCCGGGTGCGTCACCTATCAGGGCCCGACCTACGCCGACACTATCTATAAAAGATGCGACGTGCTCCCGCCGGATCATGACCCCAGCGACTTCAGCAAGGCGGTAGAGCTGGTACGGGGCGACCGCTTCGCCCTGGGCGTGATCTACCGGCGTCCAGAAGGAGAACCCGCAGCCACGGTGCCGGGCGATCTGCTGGCGGAACGCGGGATCTGGGGCAAAACGAAAGAGCCAGAAGGCGGATGGGTGTAAAAAGAAATGGCTCCTCAGGTAGGACTCGAACCTACAACCCTTCGGTTAACAGCCGAATGCTCTGCCATTGAGCTACTGAGGAGTGTCGCGGGCGGGCACTAACAGTTACTTAAAATATTTTAGCATGAGGCGCCGCGGGCACGTAACCCTGCTGGTCATGCGGGTTTGAGGCAGGAAAAAGGAGCGGCTTGCTTAACAAGCCCGCTCCTTATTCTTGGCCGTGTTAACACAGCCCTGTTTGGTTTGGGAACTAAACAGTACGTCGAGAGTACGAATCATGCGCATGCGGCGTCAATGAAAATGAACGTCGGATGCCGACAGCCTCGGATGTCGAGTCTACTTTTCTGCCGCCCGCTAAAGCGGGCTGAGCGTGGGAGTATGCCTGTGACCTAGGCCTTACGGCCTAGGCTATTATCTGGCGGTGCTTCGCGCCTTCCGATTCAAGCCCGGATTCACACCAAGGACAGGAAGGGCGCACGATGGCTGCTGAGCAGCAGTCTTGCGGAGGTAGGGGTCCTACGGCTGCGCGCTCCGCTCAGGATGACAAGACGATCGGCGACCGGCTCTATCCCGCGGCGCGCCGGCCGGGCGGGAGCTTTTCGCCAGAGGGCACCTTGGGCGTCTCGCCGGTGGCAACTTTCGCCGGGGTGTTCTGGTCGGCGCGGAAACGCAGCAGCGCAGCGATGTTGCCCGCGCGTTCGAAGTCCTCATTATCTTCGACGTAGGTCACGTCGACGCTGCGCCGCAAAGCGTGGCCGAGCAGAGCGCGCACGGCGTCACTGATCTCGCGCGTTTCCTGCGCGCAGACGGCGCACTTGGGGACGCGGCGCGTGTCGAGATGGCCGCAGTGGGAACACTCGACGACCGCGGCGTTGAAGTTGCGGCCGATGAACAAGGTCTGGACCTCGCCGCGCTCGAGTGAGGCCAGCACGTGGTGCAAGCCCACGGAGCCGCGTCCGTTGCGCTGCGCTTCACCCAGCACTTCCCTCACCCCGCCTTCGATCTCGTTGCGGCGATGCTCGTCGAGGTGGCGCACGGCTTCGTCACGTACGCGGTCGAGGGTGGCGGTGGGGTCGAGGTCCAGGCGAGCGATCATCGCGTCGCGGACATAGGTGTGGAGATGGGGCTCGATCTCCGCGAAGAGCTCGGCGCGACAGCCGATGAGCAGCGGGTTGAGCTCGCCGGTGGCCTGGAGGGTCTTCAAGCGGTCGGCCGCCTCCTTGAAGTGCTTCATGGCTTCGTTGTCGACGTGGCGCTCGAGGTGCCCGCCTTCGTAGCCGCGGAAGCCGTCGCCACGGCCGCGGCGGGGCAGCTCGTTGTGGATGGCCTCGCGCTCGGTGAGGTCATTGGCGTCCAGGTCGAGGATGCGCGCGTTCTCGCGGTCGATGAGCACGATGGTGGCGCGGCGGGAGTCGTTGACCGCGTTCGCGATGGGCGTGAGGTGGAAGCGGTTGTTGACGTGGATCTCCGTGCGGCCCACAGCGGGCGGCAGGTCGAACTCGCGCCAGAATCCGTGCTCGGCGCAGGCAAAGACCGCCTTGGCGCGGGAGTGATTGTTGTGGAGCTGGTCGGCCATCTGGGCGATGCGCTCCAGGTCAGCGCGGGCCTTGGCATGATTGCCGGTGCGGTCCAGGTTCTTCAGCGCGTCGCGCACGAGTTCCTTGACCAGGATGGTCTCGCGGCGGTGCGACTTGTCCTGCGGGGTCACCGGCTGGAAGTAGAAGGAGATGGCGCAGCCATCAGAAGACTCGATCTCCGCCAACTGCCGTAGTTCATCACGCCAATACTGGATCATGCCTGCCTCCTGGGGAACGTTGTATGAAAGGGACTACGCGACGCTGGTATGCCGCAACAGCCGCTGCTTGAGAGCGTGGCTGGCGGGCAGCTTGCGTCCGAGGTGCTCGCGGGAGCGCGCGATGGCGGCGCGAACATCATCGGGCTTGTGGTCCGTGACCTGCGCGATCTCGTCGACGGTGAAGCCCTCGATAGCGTAGAGCACGAAGGCTTCGCGCTCGTTGCGATCGACGCCGCTGAGCGCGGCCTCGAGCTGCTCGATGAGCTCGTCGGAGGCAGCAAGGTCTTCGGGGTTGCCGGCGCGCACGTCCGCGATCACGTCTTCGCGGTTGAGGGTCTCGCCGGGCTGGTGATACTGCAGGAAATTCTCGTCGCTGCCGGTCACGTTCTGCGTGCCGACGTGCTGCTCGAGCGGGATGGTGTCAAAGTCGGCCTCGCCGGCGGCGATGCGCTTGATGGCCTGGATAGCGAGCCGATAGAGCCAGCGTTCGAGCGGGAGCTGATAGGGACGCTCTTCCGCCGAGAGCGCGGTCACGACGACTTCGTCGATGACTTCTTCGGGCGAGATCTGCGGGATGCCGGGTGACGTGGCTTCGAGATAACGCAGCTCGCGGGCGACGAAGCGCTCGAGGCGCGGCAGGTTGGCGTCGATGTAGGAGCGGACGTCGGACTGGACGGTCTGCCGGTTTTCGTCGGCGAAGACGGCTTCGTCGATCTCCTTGGGCGTGGCGTGTCCGTTGCCCTTGCGTTCTTCCGTGCGGAAGGGCGCGGGCGAGAAGGTCTCGACCGGGGATTCGATGGGCGCCATGCCGGTCTCGCGGCGGCGCTGGAACTTCTGGCGCTGCCACTTGTGCTGGCTGCGCAGCAGGTCCTTGTGCTTGCGGAGCTGGCTGACAAGGTCGTTGAAGGCGACGCGTAGCGCAGCGGACGCGGAGCTGCCGTTGTTCTGCACGGAAAGCTGGCCGGAAGGAAGGCGCAGGTTGAGGCTTACGCCGAAGGCCTCGCGGGGCGCGTGGTCGAGCGCGCCATGCAAATGTATGAGTTCAGGACGAAAGACCTGGAGGCGTTTTTGCAGCTTCTGCACATGCTGTTGGATCTCGTTCTCTAGTTCAGCGGACTTGGCGGCCTTGAAGCTGAAGTGCAGGTTCATTTGAGCCTCACGAATCGGGAGAAGGTCCCTGGAAGCTGCTTCTACTCGGGGATTTTACTCCTGCCAGATGGGACGCAACAGGAAAAATCAGAGTTGTATTTTTTACCTGAGAAAGACGGTATTGAAATTGCTAAGGAGGCTTATTTCAACGCGGGGGCGCGGAGGCCAACACACTCCATTGGTTGGGTAGGGGTCCTTCGACTGCGCGCTTGCCTGCGGCTGCGCGCTCCGCTCAGGATGACAAGGCGTGTGCTTCTCGTAAAGACCGAGAGTCGAACTCAGTGCAGCACAGGCTACACGCTCACCGTCAAAGAAGCCTCGTCGCGGATGACGGGGCGGTAGAGGGTGTCACGCTCGACGGGGACGCGGCCGGCTTCGCGGATGAGGCGCTGGAGTTCGCTGCGGGCCATGCCTTGCGGCGTGGTGGCGCCGGCGTCGTGGTAGATCTTCTCTTCGATGACGGTGCCGTCGAGGTCGTCGGCGCCGAAGCGGAGAGCGATCTGCGCGATCTTTGGAGTGAGCATCTGCCAGTAGGCCTTGATGTGCGGGAAGTTGTCGAGCACCAGGCGCGCGACGGCGATGTTCTTGATGTCGAGCAGGCCGGTGGTGCGGGGCAGGTGCTGCAGCGGCGTGTTGTCGGGGTGGAAGGCCAGCGGGATGAAGGTCTGGAAGCCGCCGGTCTCGTCCTGCAGGGCGCGCAGTTTGAGCAGATGGTCGACGCGGTCTTCGTCGTTCTCCACGTGGCCGTAGAGCATGGTGGCGTTGGAGCGCAGGCCAAGCTGGTGGGCGAGGCGCGCGGTGTCGAGCCACTCAGAGCCGTCGATCTTGTGGTCGCAGATGATGTGGCGCACGCGGTCGGCGAAGATCTCTGCGCCGCCACCGGGGAGCGAATCCACGCCGGCTTCCTTCATCTTCACCAGCGTGTCGCGGATGCTGAGCTTGGCGCGCTTGGCCAGGAATGAAACCTCGACCATGGTGAAAGCCTTGATGTGCACTTGCGGGAAGCGCTGCTTGAGGCCGCGGATAAGGTCGAGGTAATACTCGAAGGTGAGGTCAGGGTGCAGTCCGCCGACGATGTGAAACTCGGTGACGGCTTCCGTGTAGCCGGAGGCAGCGGTCTGCCAGGCCTCTTCGAGGGCCATGGTGTAAGCGCCGGGAGTGTCCTTCTTGCGGCCGAAGGCGCAGAGGCGGCACGCGGCGACACAGACGTTCGTGGGATTGATGTGGCGGTTGACGTTGAAGTAGCAGACGTTGCCGTTCTTCTGCTCGCGCACGTAGTTGGCCATCCAGCCGAGAGCTAGTACGTCGCCGGTGGCGTAGAGCGCGAGGGCGTCTTCTTCGGTGAGGCGTTCGCCCGCCATCACTTTGGCGTGGATGGGGACAAGGCGCGGATCGTCGGTCTGGAAGGGATGCGTCTGCGCCGAAACAAAAGGCGCGGCAGTGGCTTCCTGAGCGGCGACGGTGAACTTGGCGGTGGACATCTGTCTTTAATGATATCGCACAGGGCTCAGGCGGGCGAGACCGGTTTGACCATCTCCAGGGCATCCAGGCCGTTGGCGTAGTAGCGCGGAATGGTGCGCACCACGCTGAAGCCGTGGCGCTTGTAGAAGGTGAGGGCGGGCAGGTTGTCGACGGCGACTTCCAGGATGATGGCGTCTTTCTTCCCTTCCCGCACGCGTTCCTCGGCGGCGGCAAGGAGGCGGCTGCCCAGGCCGGTGCGGCGCTGGTCGGAGCGGACGTCGATGGTGATGATGTGGCCGACCTTGCGGTGCAGGTGGGTGAGGATGAAGCCCTGCACGGCGTTCCCTTCTTCGGCAACGATGGTGAAGGCGCCGGGATAGTCAAGGAAGGCGCGGAGTTCGTCTTGCGTATAGGCGATGTCGCGGGTAAAGCAGAGCTGGTCAAGTTCCCAGAGGGCGTGAAAGTCGGTCGAACGGTAGGGGCGAAGGGTCACGGAGAGATTCTACGCGGGGGTAGGGATCCTTCGACTTCGCGCTCGCCTGCGGCAGCGCGCTCCGCTCAGGATGACAAGGGGTAGGTTCTTGTTTTTCGAGAATGCCCCAGACGACGCCACCCCGCTATTCGCGGGCGAGGCGATTGACTTCGGCGGCGCGATCGGGGAGGCCGGCGCCGGTGTAGGCCTCGGCGAGGCGCTTGTAGATATGGCGGCGCGCGGAGCCGGGCTGGCCGGAGCTTTCACTGAGCGCGCGGGCCGAGGTCAGCGCCTCGGTCGCGGCGGTGAAGTCGCGGCGGCGAAGATGGACGACACCGAGGGTGTCCCATATGGCCGGGTTCTTGGGGTCGAGTTCCGTGGCCCGACGGGCGAGTTCCAGAGCGCGGTCAAGCCGAATTCCCTGCTGGGCGTAGATCCAAGCCAGGTTGTTCGCGGCAGCGCCGGAGCCTTCACCGAGGCGGACGGCGGCCTCGTAGTGGCGGATGGCCGCGGCGCGGTCGAGGCGAAGCTCAGCTTCCCTGCCCTGAATGAGTTCGGCGACCGCTGGCTTTACTTTGCCCAACGCGACAGCGGCGAATGAAGCGGCGGTCCGCGTGTCTTTTTGCTTCAGAGCCAACTGCACCAGCGCGAGGGCGGCACTGGACCGGTGCGGGTCGAGTTCAAGAGACCTCTCGAGGGCACGGCGGGCGTCGGCGAGATGCCCAAGGTCGGCGTAGAGACGGCCTGCGACTTCGAGCAGCGCGGTCGAAACGGGTGGGGCGGTGGCGACGAGTTCCATGCGCTGCACGGCGGAACGCGTCAGCGCGCCGCGACGATAGAGCGCGGTGAGCCCTTGCAGCGCGGGAATGGACTGCGAATCGAAGGCCAAAGCGCGCTGATAGCTAAGCAGGGCGTCACCGTACAGCTTGCGGCCGATCAGGGCATCTGCCAAAGCGACGTGCGCTTCCGGGTCGCGGGGTGCTACTTGCAAGGCACGGCGCGCGATGGACTCGGCGGCGGGCCAGCGTTGTTGTCCGTTGAGCGTTCGGGCGTAGAGCAGCAGGGCCTGGAGGTTGGCGGGCTCTTCGCGCACCACGGGCATGACCTGTTCCTCGGCGGTGACCCACTCGCCGTCTTCCACGTTTTCGGCGGTCAGGGCGAGGCGCGTCGGGATGTAGTCGGGATTCGTCTGGAACGCGTGATTCCAGGCGGCCTTGGCTTCCGCGCGCCGGCCGCTCTGCTTCAGGACCGTGCCCAGGACAAAGAGCGCGGGCACGGAATAGGGCTGATGCTGGACGGCGGCGCGGGCGTGGACCTCGGCGGCGCGCAGGTCACCCTCGCGCAGAGCAATCTCAGCTTGGAGGACGCTGCGCGTTGCCGGATCGAGACGGTCAAGATGCTCGAGCAACACGCGGCGGGCCGAGCGAGCGGCGGAGTCGGCGTCGGCAGTTCCCGGCGAGATGCGGGCTTCGATGGAGCGGGCGACGATGGCCTTGTCGGCGGTGGCGGGCAGACCGCCCTGGTAGATGCTGGCGGCGGCTTCCGCGCGGCCGGTGACCAGAAGGAAGTCGGCGAGGGCTGACGGCGAGTGCGGCTGCTTGGCGTCGACGCGGCGAAGGATAGCTTCAGCGTCACGAATCCGGCCGGACCGCTGGAGGAACTGGGCGAGCCGCAGGTTGTTGCGGACACTGTCGTCGGCGGTGACGGCGCCCCGATAAGCGGACTCGGCGGCGGCGGCCTGGCCTTCCTGCTCTTCGAGGCGGCCGAGGGCAAGCCAGGCGTCGCCGACACCGGCATTGCGCGTAGCCGATTGCAGCAGGACGCGGCGGGCGTCGTCGGCGCGGTCGAGGCGGTTGTAGAGCTCAGCCAAAGGGATGGAGACCTGGTGGTCGCCGGGATTAATGCTGAACGATCGCTCGAGGAGCGTGAGCGCGGACTTCACGTCTCCAGCACTGGCGTAGGCGACGCCCAGGGCGCCGAGCGAAGCGGCATCGTTGGGGTCCTTGCGCAGGATGGCACTCAGTTCTTCCGCGGCCTTTTCTGTGGCGCCGCCGACAAGCAGCATCTCCGCCATGCGGCGGTGGGCTTCAAGGTTGGAGGCGTCCATGACGACCGCGCGCTGGAAGCTGAGAAACGCTTCGTTCGGCTGCGCGAGGGAAAGATGGCAAAGACCGATGCGCAGGTGGATGGTGGAAGCCACCCGATGGTCGGGGCGCGGCAACCTCTCCAGCGCAAGCTGATAGGCAGCGAGGGCGGCGGCCATGTTGCCCTGCTGCTCGGCGTTCTGGGCGTCCAGAAGGTGCTCGCTGTAGGTACGGGAGCAGCCACTGAGGGCGATCACCAGGAGGAGCGCCAGCGTGGGCGAGAGCGGACGGAACCGGGAACGCATGGTATTAAGGTGCGGAATCTGGACGGGCGGTTGCCGCTGTAAAGCCTTGACATTAAAGGCCTGGCAGGATACTTTCGCCCTTCGGCATTACATTGAGAGACTTGGGAGCGGGAGAAGGACTGTGGCGAATCGCCTGGTGACGTTCACGACCGATTTTGGGGTGTCCGACCATTTTGTCGGCGCGATGAAGGGCGTGATCATGAAGTTGAACCCGGACGCGCGCATCGTAGACATCAGCAATAACGTCCATTCGTTCGACATCCTGGACGGCGCGCTGACGATCGCACAGGCCTACAACTACTATCCCCCCGACACGGTACACGTGGTGGTGGTGGATCCGGGCGTGGGGAGCAATCGGCGGCCGCTGCTAGTAGTGACCGAAAAACACATCTTCCTGGCGCCGGACAATGGCGTGCTCTCGCTGGTCTATGAGCGGGAAGAGCGGCTGAGCGTGCGGCATGTGACCGCGGAGCACTACTTCCTGCAGCCGGTGAGCAACACGTTCCATGGCCGCGACGTCTTTGCGCCCTGCGCCGGATGGCTCAGCAAAGGCGTACAGGTGGAGAAGTTCGGCGACGAAGTCACGGATTTTGCCCGGTTCGCGGCGCCGAAGCCGAAGCTGGTGAACCCGCAACTCCTCAAGGGCGTGGTACTCAAGGCCGACAAGTTCGGCAACCTGATCACCAACTTCACAGCGAAAGACCTCCCCGAGATGTTCTCTGCGACGCCGCCGCCGTTCAAGATCGTGGTCGGCAACAAAGAGATCACGACGATGCGGACGGCGTACTCGCAGGGCATGCACAACGAGGTGTTCGCCATCGTCGGCAGTATGGGCTTCCTGGAGCTGGCGACGAACCGCGGCGCGGCGAGCCGTCTGCTGGGCGCCGATCGCGGGACCGAGGTGGGCTTCGTCGTGAGCGGCGGCGCGGCAGCGCCAGCGGCTCCGGCCGCCCCGGCGCAGTAGCGCGTCCATACCGTTATACTCAGAACAGCATGTGGAACATCCTCCGCTTCGCGTGGAACTCTACGCGCGGATACCATCTGACTCCGTGGCGCAGCCCCTATTTGCGGTGGCGCATTGAGACCTATACCGGCCTGAAGATGGACAAGATCGGCTTTTTCTCCTTCTGGGGCTTCATGTGGCGCGAACGGCATGAGCTGAGCCGGTTCCTGAAATGGACGGCGGAGATGGAGAACTACGCGCGCCCGAAGCCGAAGAATCCGTAAGGGCCGTTCACCACGGAGTCACGGAGACACGGAGAAAACCTTGAAGGTTGTAGACTTCCTGCTATGAGCAACGATGTGAGGCAGCGCGCGGAAGACCACTACTACGTCGCGCTTGATTGCTTTGCCGAGGGCAAGCTGGAGGAAGCGGCGGCAGAGTATGCCAAGGCCATCGAAGTGGATCCGACCTTCTTGGATGCCATGCACGGCCTCACGCGCGCCTATCAGGACCTGAACCAGCTCGACGAAGCCATTGCGGTGGCGCAACGCATCGCGGAAGTGGATCCGGAGGATGTGCTGGCCCATACCAGCCTGTCCATGCTGTATCAGCGCAAAGGGATGATCCCGGAGGCGGAGGCGGAGGCGAACAAGGCGCGGGTGCTGGGGTGGAAGCAGCAGTTGAAGAAAGGCAGCCGATAGCCTTTAGCCATTAGCCTTTAGCCGTTAGTCAGATCTCGTATTTCTTGAGCAGATGGCGGAAAGAACGGTAGGAGATCTTCAGCAAATCGGCGGCGCGGGTTTGGACGCCACCCGCCTGCTTCAGGGCTGACTGGATCAGGTCTTTCTCGATGCCCGCAATGTAAGTCTCCAGGTCCATGCCATCAGAGGGGAATGAGGCGCTGAAGCCTTCGCCATTCGCACCGGCAACGGCGGCGCGGGCTTTCTGACGCTCGACCGGCAGCTCCACCGTCAATTCTTCTCCCGATTCCATGGCGACCGCGCGCTCGATGGCATTTTCAAGCTGGCGGACGTTGCCCGGCCACGGGTAATCAGTAAGGCGCGCCAAAGAAGCGGGATTGATGCGGGTGATGCTCTTCCCCGAGGCGGGCGCGAACCGTTTCAAGAAAGCATTCGCGAGCAGCGGAATGTCATCGCTCCGGTCGCGCAGCGGCGGCACGTGGATAGGAATGACGCTGATGCGGTAATAGAGGTCTTCGCGGAAGGTGCCCTGGGAGACCATGTCTGCCAGGTTGCGGTTGGAGGCGGCGACGACGCGGACGTCGATGGGAATCTCCGTGGAGCTGCCGAGCGGGCGCACCGAGCGCTCCTGCAGCACGCGCAGGAGCTTGACCTGCATGCCGACACTCATCTCGCTAATCTCGTCGAGGAAGATGGTGCCGCTGCTGGCGACTTCGAACAGGCCGCGTTTGTTCTGGTTGGCGCCGGTGAAGGCGCCCTTGGTGTAGCCGAAGAGTTCGCTTTCCAGCAGCGTCTCCGGGAAGGCACCGCAATTGATGGAGACGAAAGGCTCGCCGCTGCGGGGCGAGCAGGAATGAATGGCGCGGGCGACGAGCTCCTTGCCGGTACCGCTCTCCCCGGTGATGACCACGGTGCTTCCCGTGGGCGCGACGGTGCGGATGGTCTCCTTCAGCTTCTCGATGGCGGCGCTGCAGCCGATGATGTGTTCGAGCGAGTTGCGGCTCGCGGCATCGCGGCGCAGGGCGAAGTTCTCCCGGCGGAGATTGATGGTCTCCACCGCGCGCTGGATAGAGGACTTGATCTCCTGGTGGAAGCTGCCGCGCTTGAGGATGTACTCGAAGGCGCGCGCGCGCACCGCCTCGATGGCCGGTTCCAGTTCCTCGCCGGCGGTCATCACGATGATGGCGCTATCGGGCGAGACGCGGCTGGCGTGCTGCAGGATGTCTATGCCGTCGAAGCTCGACGGCATGCGGATATCGGTGACGATGACGTCAAAGAGGGCGTTGTCGAGCTTGCGCTTGGCCTCAGCGGGGGAGGATACGGTCTCCACCTTGTGGCCGGCCTTGCGCAGGTCGATGTCGAGGAGCTCGCGGATGGAGCGCTCGTCGTCGCAGACCAGGATGCTAGCCACGCGCCCCTCCTGACTTCGCGGCCGCCAGCTCACGGGCCGGCACGCCTTCCGCGGCCGCCTTCTTCAGGCGGATGTGGAACTCAGTCCCCTTCTCCGGCGACGAGACCACAGAGATCTTGGCGTCGTGCGCCTGGAGGATCTGGTAGACGATGGCGAGGCCGAGTCCCGTACCGCCGCCAAAGTTCGCCTGGAAGGGTTCGAAGATCTTTTCGAGCTGGCCGGGGGGTATGCCGACACCGGAGTCGATGAAAGAGATCTGCCAATACTCGTCGTCTACGGAATCGACGGCCACGCGCAGCTCGCCGCCCTCCGGCATCGCGCGGAGCGCGTTCTCGCACAGGTTCCAAAAGACCTGCTTGAGGCGGTCGCCGTCCGCATTGGCGTAGGCCGCCTTCACGCCATACGCCCGGGTAATCTTCACCGGCGCGGCGTCATGCTGCGGGTGGTTCTCCAGCAGGGTCAGCGTGTCTTCCACGAGCGGGAGGATGTCCAGCCGCGCGGCCTTCAGATTCTTCTCGCGCGAATAGGCGAGGAAGTCCGAAATGATGGTGTTGAGGCGCTCAGACTCGCGGGTCACGATATTGACCAGCGTGCGCTGCTCGTCATTCAACGCCGAGATGCCGGAGAGTACCTGCACTGAGCCGGCGATGGAAGCGAGCGGGTTGCGGATCTCATGAGCGATGCCGGCGGCCATGCGGCCAACCGCCGCGAGGCGGTCACGCATGCGCACCTCGCGTTCCAGGCGGCGTACGGCGGTGAGATCGTCGAAGGTGTAGACGTGGCCAATGACGCTGCGGTCAGACTTCATCAGCGGCGAGACGGTGACGCCAAAAGTCTTTTCCCCGGTGCCGGTCAGGGCGCGGGCCTCGCCGGTGACGGCGAAGGAGTCAACGTCCGGCAGCCGATCGAGGAAGAGCTCGCTTACGTGCTTGCCGTAGACCTGGCGGGCGGTGCGCTCCAGCAGCTTCTGGCCGGGTACATTCAGCAGCGTGATGCGGCCATCAAGGCCGGTGGTGATCAGGCCGCCGCGCATGGAATGGATGATGTTCTCGTGCTGCGCCTGGAGGTTCTCGAGGGCGCCGCTCTTGTCCTGGAGCTGAACGTCGACCTGGCGGAGCTTCTGCGCCAGATTACTGGAGAGGTAGGCGATCGCCAGGTAAGCGAACAGGTTGATGAGGATGACGGCCTGCAGGGACTTGAGATCCGGCCGGCTGAGCGAGTAGCTGCGAATGACACCGAAGTACGCGAGTTCCAGGATGGCGCCGAAGCAGATGAACGACAGCGCCGCCGTCAGGTAGGCCCACCAGCGCGGCAGCAGGATGCTGACGACGATGATCAGCAGCGGATAGAGGAAATTGAACGAGGTGTCGATACCACCGGTGACATGCACGGTGGCGGTGACCAGGGCCAGGTCGGTGAATACCTGGATGCGGGCCTGGATGGTGACGTCATTCCAGACGTTGTTCAGCAGGACGAAGAAGACTGCAAGCGTGTACCAGAGGACGACGACGCTGACGAAGAGCGATTCATCGATGGCCGTGGTGGTGAGCCGCGTGATCACCAGCCCGATGCCGAGCAAGAAGGTGATGATGATGATGCGGACTTTGACGAGCCACGCGAGCCATGTCCGTTCGTTGAATTCGGTCGCCATCAGTCAGAGACACGCACCCCGCCGCCGGGCGGCGGGGCTGAAACTTTGGTCCTGAGCACAGGAATCACAGGAGCAAGCGCAGGCAGGGCCGAAGCCCTGCCCCGCGTCCTCTTAGCCGGCCAGCTTCGCGATCATCGAGAAGAGCGGCATGTAGAGCGAAATGACGATGCCGCCGACGGCAACGCCGAGGAAGCCGATCATCAAGGGCTCGAGCAGCGTGAGCATGTCCTTGGTGGCGGCGTCGACTTCGTCCTCGTAGAAGTCGGCGATCTTCTGCAGCATGCTGTCCATGGCGCCGGTCGCTTCACCAACACCGATCATCTGCGTGACCATGTTCGGGAAGACGCCGCATTCCTTCAGCGGGTCGACTATAGTGCGGCCTTCTTCGATGGCCTTGCGGACCTTGAGCAGCGCCTCTTCGAGCACGGCGTTGCCGGAGGTCTTGGCGGTGATGGTCAGGCCCTCGATGATGGGCACGCCGGAGGTGATGAGCGTTCCTAGCGTACGGGTGAAGCGGGCGACGGCGATCTTGCGCATCAACATGCCCAGCACGGGCAGGTTGAGCATCATCTTGTCGAGGAGGTAGCGGCCCCTGGGGGACTTGCGGATCTGCTTGATGCCGAAGACCAGGCCGACGCCACCGAAGATGAAGAACCACCAGAAGGCGCCGATGAAGTCGCTGAGCCCCATGACGATGCGGGTGGGCAGCGGGAGGTCCACGCCGAGGCCCAGGAAGAGGCTCTTGAAGATGGGGACGACGAACTTGAGCAACGCGCCGACGACCAGCACCGCGATGCCGATGACCGAACACGGGTAAATCATGGCCGACTTCACGGCGGCCTTCAGCTTCACGGCCTTTTCAACGTAGGCGGCGAGGCGCTGGAGGATGAGGTCGAGAATACCGCCGGTCTCGCCGGCCTCGATCATGTTGGTCGTGAGGTCGTCAAAGATCTTGGGGTAGCCCTTCATGGCATTGGCCAAGGTGGAGCCGCCTTCGACGGTGGTCCGGACGCCGTTGAGCGCCTTCTGGAAAGCGGGGTTCTCCTGATTGGCCCCGAGGATCTCGAGGCACTGGACGAGGGGGAGACCCGCGTCGATCATCACGGAGAACTGGCGGAAGAAGATGGCAATGTCCTTGGTGGCGACACTGCCGCCGCCGAATGAGGGCAACGCGAACTCTTTGCCCTTCTCCTTGATGACGCCGGCGGTGATGCGCTCCTTGGCGAGTTGCGCCTTGAGCACCTGCTTGTTCTCGGCGACGCGCTCGCCCTTGATGCTGGCGCCGGCGGCGTCCTTCCCGGTGAATGTAAAGACTGGCATGTTCTTCCTCCCTGTGACCTACCTCTGGGGAAAACCTTGTCTACCGCTTGGCCGGGGCCGCTACAGCGCCCTTACCCTGCAAGCCCTGCCCGCGATTGATCATTTCCGTCAGCTCATCCGGCATCGACGAGCGCGCCATGGCCGTTTCCAGCGAGATCTGCTTCTGGAAGTAGAGCGTGGCGAGCGCCTGGTTGAACGTCTGCATGCCGTACTTCTCCTGGCCGGACTGCATGGACGAATAGATCTGGTGGATCTTGTCCTCACGAATGAGGTTGCGCACGGCCGGGTTCGGCACCAGGATCTCCATGGCGCAAGCGCGTCCCTGGCCGCCGATCTTCGGCAGCAACGCCTGGCAGATGATGCCCTCCAGCACGAGGGAGAGCTGGGCGCGGATCTGGGACTGCTGGTGCGACGGGAACACGTCGATCACACGGTTGATGGTGGACGAAGCCGAATTCGTGTGCAAGGTACCAAAGGTCAAGTGACCGGTCTCCGCGACGCGCAGGGCCGATTCGATGGTCTCCAGGTCGCGCATCTCACCGATGAGGACGACGTCGGGGTCTTCGCGGAGCACGGCGCGCAGCGCGGCGGCGAAGCCCTTGGTGTCCGAGTGGACCTCGCGCTGGTTGACCAGGCAGTTCTTGTTCGGGTGCACGAACTCGATGGGGTCTTCGATGGTGATGATGTGGTCGTGACGCTCGGTGTTGATCTTGTCGATCATCGAAGCCAGCGTTGTGGACTTGCCCGAGCCCGTGGGGCCCGTGACCAGGATGAGGCCGCGGGGACGGTCGCAGAGCTTGGCGATGACCGGCGGCAGGTTCAACTGCTGGAACGACTTGATCTCGAACGGGATGACACGGAAGACGCCGGCGGTGGCGCCGCGCTGGTTGAACAGGTTGCCACGGAAGCGGGCCAGGCCCTTCAGACCGAAGGAGAAGTCGAGCTCGAGGTTTTCCTCGAAGCGGTGCTTCTGGGCATCCGTGAGCACCGAGTAACCGAGCTGCTTGGTGTCCGTAGGCGTGAGCTGGGGCATGTCCAGCGGGTGCAGGTGGCCGTGGACGCGGATCTGCGGCGGCGAGTTGGTGGTGATGTGAAGGTCGCTGCCCCCCATCTCCAGCATCTTCTTCAACAGATCGCTCAGCGTGACGCTCAGTGCCATGACGTTCTCTCCGATCCCTACGAGTTGATGGTCTCGCGGATGACTTCTTCGAGCGGTGCAACGCCGTCCATGACCTTGCGCAGTCCGCTGCGGCGCAGGGTGATCATGCCGTTCTCGATGGCTTTCTTCTTCAGTTCCAGCGACGAGGCGCCGACGAGGATTAGCTCGCGGAGTTCGTCGTCCATGGCCATGACTTCATAGAGGCCGGCGCGGCCCTTGCAGCCGGAGCCGTTGCACTTGTCGCAGCCCTTGCCCTTCATGGGCTTCACGGTCTTGGCCTCTTCGGGGGTGAAACCGGCTTCGATGAGCGTCTTCTCCGGCAGGTCTTCCGGCTCGGCGCAGTTGGAGCAGACGCGCCGGATCAAGCGCTGGGCGCAGATGAGGTGCACGGCGGTCGCGACCAGGAAGGGCTCAATGCCCATGTTCATGAGGCGGCTGATGGTCTCCGGCGCGCCGTTGGTGTGCAGCGTGGAGAGCACCATGTGGCCGGTGAGAGCGGCCTTGATGGCGATCTCAGCCGTTTCAAAGTCGCGGATCTCGCCGACGAGGATGATGTTCGGGTCCTGGCGCAGGAAGGAGCGCAGCGCGGCGGCAAAGTTGAGGCCGATGGCCTCCTTCATCTGCACCTGATTCACGCCCGCCAACTGGAACTCGACCGGGTCTTCGGCGGTCATGATGTTGGTGTCCGGCTGGTTCAGGGTGGCGATGGAGGAGTAAAGGGTATTGGTCTTCCCGGAGCCGGTCGGGCCGGTGACGAGCACCATGCCGAAGGGCTTGATGATGGCGTTGTGGAACTTGGCCAGCGACTCGGGCTCGAAGCCGAGCTTGGTCATGTCGAGCCGCAGGTTCTCCTTGTCCAGGAGGCGGAGGACGATCTTCTCACCCCACAGCACGGGGAGGCAGCTGACGCGGTAGTCGAGCTGCTTCTTCTTGCCGTTGAGGACCATCTTCAGCATGATGCGGCCGTCCTGCGGGAGGCGCTTTTCGCTGATGTCGAGCTTCGACATGATCTTGATGCGGGAGGTGATGGCGTCCTTGAGCTTGAGCGGCGGCTGCATAATGTTCTGGAGCTGGCCGTCAATGCGGAAGCGGACGCGGTATTCCTTCTCGTAGGGCTCGATGTGGATGTCGCTGGCGCCGCGCTTCACCGCGTCCGTGAGGATGAGGTTCACCAGCTTGACGATAGGAGCCTCTTCGGCGCCCTTCTCGAGTTCGGCGAGCGAGGCTTCGGCCTCCTCGGCGGCGAGTTCGACATCGGCCTCCTCGCCCATCGACTGCATGATGTTTTCGAGGTTGTCTGCATCCTGGCCGGTGGCGTAGGCGCGCTCGATGCCCTCCATGATGGCGGACTCGGAGGCGACGACCGGCTCGATGTTGAAGCCGGTCATGAACTTGATGTCGTCCATGGCGAAGACGTTCGTGGGGTCTACCATGGCGATGGTGAGCGACGCGCCGACGCGGCTCAAGGGCAGGATCTGGTAGCGCTTGCAGGTCTCCTGCGGAATCAGCTTGACGACGGCAGGGTCAATCTCAAAGTACTGCAGGTTGATGGCAGGCACGCCGTACTGGCGGGAGAGGAAGTTGGTGACATCTTCGTCGGAAAGGAACCCGAGCTTGACCAGCACGGAGCCGAGCCGATCCTTGCCACCGGAGTCTTTCTGGGCTTTAAGGGCCTGGTCCAACTGTGGCTGCGTAATGACCTTCTCTTTGACGAGGAGGTCGCCCAGACGTTGCGACATACCCGGATGTACCTGTCCGTTCCTAGATTTGAAACAATAACTGATGGAGCCCGTGTGCGGACTACACCGGACGGCATGACCGGCCGGCAGACATAGGGATACCAGAGTTGCGCGAATCGTATGCGGAGTGACACAAATTGTCAATTAGGAAAGTTGCTGAAATGGTAACCGCGACTCCACCGCGGTCCGGGTCATGGCTCCTGGCGCTCCTCCAGGCGGACGAAAAGGCGGCTGAAGCCGGAAAAGCCCCCGTAGAGCGCACCCAAGGCCACCAGATCCACCAGGGGGAGAGGCCGCGAGGCGTCGGCCTTGGCAAACATAGGAAGCTGGCGCAGGGCGTCGGCGAAGGCTTCATCCAGGCGGAAAGATTGAGAACAGCCGGTGGGGCAGGTCCGGCAGTCTCCGGCGCAGGCCATCAGTTCAACCGGGAGCAGGTCGGAGCCCTCGCGGTGACAGAGGCGGACGTGGGCGAGCAAGGGGCCGGGTGAGAAGATGGGACGGACCAGGTAGTAAGTGTCGTCCAGCGGAGCGCCGGCAGGAACGGTCAGGGCGAGGGTCACTGCGGGGTGCGATTCTCGCAGGACGACGTCAGAACTTGCGGGTTTGGGGCCGCTGACAACGAGCACGTGCCGGCCCTGGATGTAGAAACATCGCGCGGAATGACGCGAAGCGAGCAGGATAGGATCCATTCTGGAACTCCGTCAGGGAGATGCAGAACAGCATGAGGCCCGGCGGCGGCCCAGAACCAGAAGATGTGTTGTATCCGGATTTCCGGAATCGGGAAAAGTTTCCGCGGCACGGAGAGTCGAACCATTGCAGTCAACATCGGACAGACGAGCCCGGCAGATGATGGCGGCGCTGTTGCGCCACTACGGCAGGCAGAACTGGTGGCCGGCGCACAGCCGCTTTGAGGTCATCGCGGGCGCGCTGCTGGTCCAGAACACCGCCTGGACGAATGCCGAAAAAGCCCTGCGCAACCTGCGCCGGGCAGGCCTCCTTAACCCGGCTGCGGTCCGTAGCACTTCCCTGGCGCAGTTGGAGCAACTGGTACGACCCTCCGGATTCTTCCGCCAGAAGGCGCGGCGGCTGAAGACCTTCGTCGAGTTCCTGGACGCAAGGTATGGCGGTTCCCTCACCCGGATGTTCACCACCGAGACGGCGCAACTCCGGCGGGAGCTGCTGGGGCTGAACGGGATCGGCGAGGAGACGGCGGATGCGATCCTGCTCTACGCCGGGGGCCGGGAGACCTTTGTGGTGGACGCATACGCCCGGCGCGTAGCGGAGCGTCATGGGCTGAGAGCCGGGGGCTACGCGGAACTACAGCAGCTCTTCGCGCGAATCAGCGAGGGGCTGGAGGACTTAGCTCTACATGAGCGCAACCCGCGGCATGGAGAGTCGGGGATGAGCCGCCGGCGGAAATCGTGGGCGCCCAAGGCAAAGCTATTTATGGAGGCGCACGCGGTGCTCGTGCGCGTTGGCAATGAGCACTGCCGTAAGTCGCCGGATTGTGCAGAGTGTCCCTTGCGGAGTCTCCTGCCGGTCGGCGCAGATGCCGAAACTAGGCATCGGCGTGCCAACTATGTGTGACGGGCTGCAGGGTAATGCCATGTTTACTAACTAGTTAAGCCTGTTTCCGCCCAAATGCTTTGGCACGTCCCGTGCAATAACAAGTTTCGTCGGCCCACTCGGAATGATCGCGAGTGAGCAGGAACCGAAAACCAGGGGAACAGCGGAACTTGTGTTCGCTCGCGGTTTGAGAATGGGACTACCTCGTCCGAAAGGGCCGACGGACCTTGAGTGAATGAAAGAAAAAGGACGGCGACAGCCGTCCTTTTTCTGTGTTCATAGGGGAAAGGCGCCGGTGCAACTCAGAATGAGCCAGCATCGACTAATCTAATAAAGATGCCAAAGCCCCGAACCAACCTTGCCGCTGTCGTCCTGGCGTGCGCGCTGTCGGTGACTGCGCTGGCGGCGCAGACCGCCCCGGCCGTCGAAGTCGACCTGCAGGCGCTGGTGCGCCGGGCGGCGGAGAACGCCATCGCAAACGGGCGCGACACGAGCAGGCTCTACCGGTATCGTTCGACCAAGGAGACGAACTCGGGCAAGGCCCTGCGCGATATGGTGGAGACCAAAGAGGTCATCCTGGCCCGGACCCTGCGGTGGAACAACCGCGAGCTGACCGCGGAGGAACGCGCCAAGGAAGACGCCCGGCTGGAAGCCGTGGTAAACAGCGCGGAAGAGCTGAAGAAAAAGAAGGCAGAGCAGGACGCCGACCGCAAGCGGACCTTGCAGGTGGTCCGGGCCCTGCCCGATGCGCTCATCTTCAAACATGACGGCATGGAGATCATTAACGGACGCGAGGCGCTGCGGCTGTCATTCACGCCGAACCCTGATTTCAGCCCGACGGCGAAGGAGACCTACGGCCTGAAGGCGGCGGTGGGCAAGCTGTGGATCGACAAGGAACACACGCAGATCGTGAAGATGGACGCCGCGCTGACGGAGAACGTCTACATCGGCTGGGGCATCCTGGGACACATCAACAAGGGCGGACGACTGGAGCTCGAGCACAGCCTTGTGCCCGGCAATGCGTGGCGCATCACCAAGCTCAACATCGAGGCGACGGGCAAGGTGTTCTTCTTCAAGAACATCAAGGTGAAGAACCGGCAGACCGCTTGGGACTTCCGCCCGGTGCCGAACAACCTTACGGTGGCGCAGGCAGTGGCGACACTGAAGCAGAACGGCGGGACGCCGGTGGTAAGCGCGGCTACGCCGTAGCCGAGCCGGCACGCAGCGTCTGCTTGCGCACGGTCAATTTCTCGATCAAGTCTTCCCTCACACGATAACCCGTGCCTACGGCGTCTGAGATGGCTATGGTGCCCTGCGGGGAGACAGTAATCTCCGGTTCTACGATGTCTTCCTTCCAGTAGCGTTTGGACGCGCTCACGTCCCCGGGCAGGGTGAAGTTGGGGAGCGTGGAGAGCGCGATGTTCTGCGCGCGGCCGATACCGGCTTCAAGCATCCCGCCGCACCAGACCGGGATGCCGGCCTTCTGGCAGACGTCGTGGACCTTGAGGGCCTCGGTGAATCCGCCGACGCGTCCCACCTTCACGTTCACAATGCCGCAGGCGCCCACCTCGATGGCAGTCTGCGCGTCGCGCGCATTGCGGATGGCCTCGTCCAGGCAGATGCGAGTCTTGAGCTGCTTCTGCAGCTTGGAGTGCATGTACACATCGTCGTGCCAGAGCGGCTGCTCGATCATCAGCAGGTTGAACTGGTCGAACTCTCGCATGTGGTCGGCCTGATCGAGGGTGTAGGCGGAGTTAGCGTCGCAACTGAGCAAGATCTCCGGCCAACGGTTGCGGATGCGCTCGAAGATCTTCAAGTCCCAGCCCGGCTTGCACTTCAACTTGATGCGCTGGTAGCCGGCATCGAGTTCCGCAGCGACTTTTTCTTCCAGTTGCTCCGGCGAGTCCTGGATGCCGATGGAGACCCCGCAGGCGATCTCGCGGCGCGTGCCCCCGAGCAATTTCCACAGCGGCACTTGCTTTTCTAGCGCTTCGGCGTGCCAGAGGGCGTTCTCGAGGGCGGACTTGGCCATGCGATGGCCACGAACGCGGTCAAAGTGCGGCACGCAGTCTGCGCCGCGGGCGAAGGCCTTGCCCATGATGGCGGGGCCGAGCTCAGCGGTGATGGCGTACCAAGCGGTGTCGATGGACTCTTCACTGTAATAAGGATGCTCGCCGGCGACGCACTCACCCCACACGTCCAAGCCCTGCGCGTGCAAGGTGACGAGCAGGATGCGGCGCTCATAGGTGCGGCTGAAGCTGGTCTCGAAGAAATGGACCAGCGGCATGCGGATCTCACGCAGCGTGATGGCTTCGACCTTCATCGCGAATATTCTCTCATTTGACGGCGTAGGACCAATCTTCGTCCCAGCGGCCGAGAAGGAAACGGCCATTACCGGCGGGGTCGCGCTCGTAGCCGAGGACGGCGAGGTCCTGATCAAAAGCGGCGAGGAAGGCGGTGCGGACCCGAAGCTGCGTGGCGGCGGCCTGGTCGCGATCGGCGGGGTTGGCCTTCCAGGCGTAAATCTCGGCGGGGACGTCGATGGTCGTGACGGTAGTGAACGGCGGGTTGTTGCCGGTCGTGATCTTGGCCTGCACCCGCTTGGACTTCAGCCACCATTCCGCCACGAGCCTGTCTGTGGGAAGCCCGCCGGTGAGCTTCGAAGACGTGATGCCGTATTGATTCACGGTGTAACGGCGCGCGATGGCGCCGAGCCGCTCGATGTTCAGGTAAGCGTTCTTGATCTCGAGCGGGTCGAAGGTCCATTCCATCAGTTCGAAGCCGCGCGCGACAGCGTCGTCGTACTGGGCGAGCTTGAGACGGCGGCCGAGGCCGGAGTTGCGATACGGCTCGCGCACGGCGAGCATGTGACTATGAAGATAGAGGTGCCCGTTGCGGTTGCCGGGGATGGCGAGGGCAAAGCCGACGAGCTGCGCGCCGTAAAAGGCGCCGATGACCTGGCCGCCGATCTTGTCGGCGACGGTGAACATGCGCTGCGGGATGACGTCGAGGTCGTCGAAGGCCCAGACTTCCTTCTGCAACGCGACGCAGGCGTTGAAATCGTCGAGCCCGCTGCATTTGCGGATGAGGACCTCGCCGGCCGCGGCGCCCGCGCTCATCCCTGTTCGACCTTCTTGGCTGCCTGCCACATGGACTCCATCTCTTCCACTGTAGCATCCGCGAGGTTGCGTCCGGCGCGGTGCATCTCCGCCTCCATGTACTGGAAGCGACGGGTGAACTTGCGGTTAGTCTGGCGAAGAGCAGATTCGGGATCGAGCGAAAGATAACGCGCGATGTTCACGAGGACGAAGAGCAGGTCACCGACCTCGTCTTCCAGACGCTGGCGGAGCTCTTCCGGGACCTTATTGCCGCTGGAGCCGGCGACGCCGCGCTGGTGCGGGCTGGGGCCAGGGGCGGGCCACTGCTCGACTTCGTGCCGCAGCTCTTTCGTTTCTTCCGTGAGCTTTTCAAAGAGACCTTCGATGTTCGGCCAGTCAAAGCCGATGTTCGCGGCGCGCGAGCTGATCTTGTAGGCCTCCATCAGCGCGGGCATGGAGTGGGAGATGCCGTCGAGGACGGACTTGGGGTCGCCGCCGGACTGGGTGGACTTCTCCTTCGCCTTGAGCGCCTCCCAGTTGCGCAGGACTTCCTGGGATGTTTCCGCGGTCACGTCGCCGAAGACGTGAGGATGGCGCGCGACGAGCTTCTCCGAGAGGCGGTCGAGGACGTCGTCGATGGAGAACTTCCCTTCCTCTTTTGCCATCTCGGCGTAGAAGAGGACTTGGAGGAGCAGGTCGCCGAGTTCGCCGGGCAGCTCTTTCCAGTCGCGCTTGTCGATGGCATCGAGGACCTCGTAGGTCTCTTCCAGGGTGTAAGGCTTGATGGTGTCGAAGGTCTGCTCGCGGTCCCACGGGCAGCCGCCCGGGGCGCGCAGGCGCGCCATGATGGAGACCGCGCGTTCGAATTTGTCGCCGGTGGCCATGCAGGCAAGTGTAATTTGTAATTTGTAATGTAAAAAGTAAAAGCGCGGGCCGTGAGGTCAGCCGATTTCCACCAGCACATCATCCCCCTTGACCTCGAGGGCGTACGTCTTCGTCTTGGCGGCGGGGTTGTGGCCGACTTGTCCCGTGGCGGCGTCGAACTGCCAGCCGTGCCACGGGCAAACGACCTTGCCGTCTTCGAGGTAACCCTGCCCGAGCGGGCCGCCGCGATGCAGGCATACGTTGTCGAGGGCGCTGAGGGTGCCATTCACATTGGCGACGCAGACCATCTTCTCGCCGCAGAGAAACTCCTTGGCCTGGCCGGGAGCGGGCATCTCTGAGGTGGGAGCGAGCTTGACGAGAGGCATAGGTCGATTCTAAAGCTGTCCGCTACAATCGAGCGACAAGTTTCACGCCAAGGACACGAAGTGCACCCAACGGGTACTCCCAAGCAGCCATCCTCAGTCCTCTATTGTCCGACGTGCGCCAAGGAGGTGCACGATCCGCTCGTATGCGGGGATTGTTCCTCAGTCATCTGCCGGGTGTGCGGGACGCCGCTGGAATCGTCGGATGAGTTGGGGATGGGGTAGAGCAGCCGTTAGCCGTCAGCCTTTAGTCGTTAGGTGTTTGATCTAAAACCATTTCGCAATAAGGAACGTTACGGGACAGCATGAGTGATGCGGCGGAGAGCGGAAAAGTGAACGACGGCGGGAAGCCTGGCCTGGTCAAGGGCTTGTCCCTCATGGACGCAGTGCTGCTGCTCACGGGCGGCGTGATCGGCTCGGGCATCTTCCTCACCGCGGGCCAGATCGCCACCGAGCTCAAGCGCGCGGATATGCTCATCCTGGTCTGGGTGGCGGGCGGCGTGATATCGCTACTGGCGTGCTTTGCCGTGGCCGAGCTGGGCGGGATGTTTCCCCAGGCCGGCGGGCAGTACGTCTTCCTGCGCGAGGCCTACGGCGAGCTGCCGGCCTTCCTCTACGGCTGGATGATCTTCTCCGTGGTGCAGACGGGGGTGATCGCGGCGCTGGCGGTGGGATTCGCGCAATACTTTGGCGCCGTGTTTCCCTTAATCTCGCGCGAGGCGCTCTTTGGCTTTACGGTTCCCGGCACCTCTTATGTCTGGGCATTGACGCCGCAGAAGATCGTGGCGCTGATCTCGATCGCCCTGCTGACGTTCGTGAACGTCGTCGGACTCAAGCGCGGGTCGCTGCTGGTGAACGTAGCAACGTGGCTGAAGTTCGGCGCCATGGGTGCGCTCATCATCGCCGGACTGGCCTTCGGGAAGGGCGATTGGGGGCATTTCACCACGCCGGCTTCGGGGGCGGGCGCGTCGGCGTTGCCGATCGCATTTGGCGTGGCGCTCATCTCGGTCCTGTTCGCGTATGACGGCTGGATCTACGTGACGTGGGTAGCGGGCGAGATGAAGGACGCGGCGCGCAACGTGCCGCGCGCACTGATTATCGGCACAGCGGTCGTGACGGCGATCTATGTAGCGATGAACGTCATTTATGTCTACGCGCTGCCGATGGACGCGATCATTGCGACCGATGCCGTGGCGCAAGCGGCAGGCGCGGCGATGCTCTCGCCGCGGCTGGGCGACGCGCTCGCCATCATGGTGGCGGTGTCGTGCTTCGGCGCGATGAGCTCGGCGATCTTGTGCACGGCGCGCATCTTCTACGCCATGGCGCAGGACGGCGTCTTCTTCGCCAAGATGGCGGAGGTGCATCCCCAGTGGCGCACGCCGACGTTCGCGCTGGTGGTGCAGGGAGTGTGGTCAGCCGTGCTCGCGCTGATCGGGCTCTACGACCAGCTGCTGACGTATGCCATCTTCATGATGGTGGTGAGTTACGTAGCGACTGTGGGCGCGCTGTTCGTGCTGCGGCGGAAGCTGCCGGAGCATCCGCGGCCATACCGATGCACCGGTTACCCAGTAGTGCCGCTGCTGTACCTGCTGGTCGCCGGCGCATGGACGCTCAACACGGTGTGGGCGCGGCCGCTGGAGTCGCTAGCGGGGCTGGGTTTGGTGGCGCTGGGCGTGCCCGGATATGTGTACTGGCGGAGGCATCGCGCACCCGCGGCGATTTAGAATCAATTCATGGACCCGCTTCAGATATGGAAGTCGATGCCTGATGAGTTACGTACACAGGGAGCAGCCGCCTTTTTTGCCGACGAGTCGCTCAAGGATTTTCACCGGGCGGCGGAGACGTTCATTGCGCGTCACAAGAACTTTCGTCCAGCGTTCATCCGGAAGCTGCCGCTGGAGAAGCGGGTGTTCTACCTCGCGCACCTGCCGCTGACGCCGGACCTGGCGTCGCAGTTGCTGGTGAGCTATCACTTTGCGCAGCAGCGTCCGCTGATGACGGCGTTTTTGGATGCGCTGGGGATTCCCAATGACAACGGTTTGATCACCGGTGAGGGCGAGGTCGGGCCGCCGGATGAGGCCACGCTGAAGGCGGCGGTGGCAGCGGTGAAAGAGAAGTTCCCGGCAGAGGATGTGCAGCGGTATTTTGCCACGCTGTATGCGCAGAATCCGGAGGCGTGGGCGGGGCTGAAGGCAGCCTTTAGCCGTTAGCCTTTGGCGTTGCGAGATCTGGTCCGACGCTCTCTCTTCCAACCTCCATCTCTTTGGTGTGCCGTCGCTGCGCGACCCAGGCCGCAAGGCGTTGCCCCTCGACTCGCACTTACGTGCTCGCTCGGGATGACACAGGGATGGTATTTGGTCTCACACGCCTATTACAGCCGAGGGCGGCTGTGCCACCTGAAGATCAGGTCGGCTCGAGATGAAATCACAACCTGCCGTCGCTGCGCGACTCAGGCCGCAAGGGGTGGTCCCTCGACTCGCACTGACGAGCTCGCTCGGGATGACACAGGGAGAATCCCGCGATGGGCTCGAGATGAAATCACAGCCGGGACTGCGCCGGGGTATCGAGGACTTCACGGACTTTGCGGGCGAGGCCGTCGGTGGTGAAGGGCTTCTGCAGGAAGTAGGCTTCGGCGGAGAGGACGCCGTGGTGGAGCACGGCGTCGTCGGTATAGCCGGACATATATAAGACGCGTATCGATGGCTCGACGGCGGAGATCTGCTCCGCCAGTTCCCTGCCGCTCATCTTCTGCAGGACGACGTCGGTGAGCAGGAGAGCGATGCGCCCGCGGTTCTCGCGGCAGATGCGCATGGCCTGGGGCGGATCGGTCGCGGCGAGCACCTCATAGCCGAAGCGGCGCAGGACATGCGAGGTCAGGGTGCGCACGCTCTCTTCATCTTCGACCAGCAGGATGGTCTCCTTGCCCTGGACGTGGGAACCGGCGCGCGGGGTGGCGGCCTCTTCGGCGGCAGGTTCATCGACGCGCGGCAGATAGACCTTAAAGGTGGTGCCGATGCCGAGCTCGCTGTAGACGGAGATCTCGCCGCCGCTCTGGTTGACGATGCCGTAGACGGTGGAAAGGCCGAGGCCGGTGCCGCTGCCCGCGGGTTTGGTAGTGAAGAAGGGCTCGAAGATGTGGGTGCGGGTCTCGTCGTCCATACCGGCGCCGGTGTCGGTGACGGAGACCTGGACGTAGGGGCCCGGCTTGAGGCTGAGACGGTCGCGGACGAAGGTATCATCGAGGGTGACGTTGGCAGTCTCGATGATGAGTTTGCCGCCGCGGGTAGCAGCCATAGCATCGCGGGCATTGACGGCGAGATTCATGATGACCTGCCCGATCTGCCCGGGGTCGGCCTTCACGTGACCGAGCTTGCGGCCGAGGATGATGGAGAGTTCGATGTTCTCCCCGAGCAGGCGGCGCAGCAGGTTCTCCATGCTGGAGAGCACGGTGTTGAGGTCCATAACCTTGGACTCGAGGACCTGCTGGCGGCTGAACGCGAGCAGCTGCTTGGTCAGCGCGGTGGCGCGTTCAGTAGCCTTCCGGACTTCCTCGAGTTCGCGACGGGCGGGATGTTCGGGCGGAAGAGCATCAAGCGACATCTCGTTGTAGCCGGAGATGACGGTCAGCAGGTTGTTGAAGTCGTGGGCAACGCCGCCAGCAAGTCGTCCTACGGCCTCCATCTTCTGTGACTGGCGGAGCTGCTGCTCCAGATGGCGGCGCTCGGTGATGTCCTCCGCGATCATCTCGAAGCTGTAGCCTGAGCCGGATCCATCGGGGACGGTGCGTCCGCTGATGCGCACGGTGATAAGCGATCCGTCCTTCCTCTTCCAACGCAACTCCTCCGAGGTCACAACCTCATTCAGCTTGTAGTTCGTTAGCAAGCGCTGGCGCTGAGAAGGGTCGGCGTAGAGCTGGCGCCCGAGATCAAGGGCGAGGACTTCGGCTTCGGTGTCATACCCAAGCATGCGCACCATGGCGGGATTGACGGAAACGAAGCCCTTTTCATTCGAGCGATAGATGCCATAGGTGGCGCCCTGGATGAGCGAGCGATAGCGCGCCTCCGAGCCGGTGAGGTCGCTGACCTGGGTGGTGAGTTGCTGCTGGGTGCGGTAGAGCCGCGCGATAAGGGCGCCGCTGGCCAGGCTGAGCAGCATGAAGAAGACCGCGATGGTCCAGTTCTGGCGACGGGCGTCAGTGACGCGGGCGTGCACGATCCAATCCGGCTGCTCGACGACGACGCCCCAGCCGAGCGAGCGGATGGGCATGTAGGCGGCGTATTGTCGAGCACCGTCGGCCGCAGTGAAGGCGCCCGTGCCCTCGCCTCCTGCGATGGCGCGGCGAGCCGGATCGTAGGCGCTCATGTCCACGGGAGGCTTGGTGACATCGATGACCGGGCTGGCGAGCAGGGCGCCGTTGCGATCGATGACCGAGATGGCGCGGCGGCCGGAGTCGGTGACGGAGCGTAGCCACTCGCTGATACGGCCGAGCGGCTCGGCGGCGGCGACTATGCCGATAAGATTGCCTTCGGCGTCGCGCAGAGGCACAGCGATGGCGACGGAAAGATGCTGTGGGTCGGCGGTAGTGCGGTAGACCTGCGAGACGTAAGGCGTCCACGAGCGGGCGACGCCCTGGTACCAGTCGCGATATTGATAATTGCGATTGATGACCGCAGGGTCGAGCGGGGAGATCATGCGCAGCGTGCCGTCAGGGTCATAAACAGAGATGAGCGAGAGCGTGGGCATGAATCGGCGCGCGCGCTCCATCTCACGGAAGATGGTGTCAAAGTCGCGCTTCTTGAAGCTGTCGACGATGAGCGGCCGCGCGGCGAAAGCCTGGAGGTAGATGGTGACGCTGCGGAAGTGCTCTTCCACCATCACGGCGGAGAGGCGAGCTACTTGATTGCTCTCCGCCATCTCGAGGCGCTCAGCTTCGCGGGTGAGGACGCGATCCGCGTACAGCGTGAAGAGGAGGATGGGAAAGACCGCGAGGAAGGCAAAGACGAGGTATATCCGCAGCGCCGAGGCTGAGATCCATCGCAGGACCCGGGCGAAACCAGGCGCGCGGCTGTGGGAGTTCGTCATGACTACGTCCCAACGAGCGGGGCCGACAATTCTGCTCCCGCAACGGGAGAGTTGCAATGCAAATGAGGCGGGAGCCTAGTATCCGCGGCTCTTGTCGACCAGGCCGCGGAGGGGCTGGTCGGCGAGGAAGCGCTTTAGATTCTCAGAGATAAGGGCGAAATGTCGAACCCAGAGCTTCTCCGTGACGGCGGCGGTGTGGGGCGTGATGAGGACATTGGGCAGAGCCCAATAGGGCGAGCCGGCGGGCAGCGGCTCTTCGGCAAAGACGTCGAGGGCGGCGCCGGCGATGCGGCCGGAGCGCAAAGCGGCGATGAGGGCGTCATCGTCGATGAGCGGGCCGCGGCTAACATTGATGAGGTAGGAGTCGGGACGCATGGCGGCGAGCGCGTCCGCGTTGATGATGTGACGCGTCTCGGCCGTAAGCGGCGCGGCCAGGACGACGAAATCGGCTTGCGGCAAGACGTCGTGAAGCTGGGCGCGCGAGTGGACGGCATCCGCCAGGTCGGAACCGCGCTCAGGATGCTCGCGGATGGCGATGACCTTCATGCCGAGCGCACGGGCGCGGCGAGTGAACTCGCGTCCGATGGAGCCGAGGCCGATGAGGCAGACGGTGGCGCCGTCGAGCTCGCGCGGTGTGGGTTTGTCGTCCGAGCAGGCGCTGCTGCGCCCAGACCTTTTGCGCCTGGAAGTCGCGACACTGCGGAAGGCGCTTGGCGAGGGCGAAGATCAGGGCGAGCGCATGCTCAGCGACGACGGGGGCGTGCACCTCGCGGGCGTTGGTGACGATCACGTCACTCGCTACGAGCTCAGGAAACATCAACTGGTGCACCGCCGCGGCGGATGAGTGGATCCACTTCAGCTTCTTGGCCCGCGCAAACTGCTCGGGACGCAGCGACCAGGCGAGCAGGATGTCGGCTTCAGCAATGTGTTCCGGAAGTTCGGCGTAAGAAGTGGTCTGAGTGAAGGTGTGTCCGGGAAAGTCAGCGCGCAGGCGCTCGGCGAGCCACGCGGGCGCAGTCCACAGCGTGAAGGGATGGTGCAGCGCGATGACGATGTGCATGGTGCAGTCTTTGGCCTTTAGCCTTAGTTGTCAGGTCAAGGCGCGACACCCGGTGGGATCCTAGCCAAGTCGAAAGCGGATGGTCAGAGCGCACGGATGGAATAGGGATTTCTCGCTGCGCTCGAAATAAAAACCTAACGCCTTGAGCCTGGAGCCCCGACTACTTAAAGCACTTAGCAATGGAGGTCGCGATGGCGACCAGCTTCTGCAGGTCGGTCTGGGTGAAATCAGCGCCGGCGGAGGGGGCGGATTCGCCCTTGCGCGAGATCTGGACCACACCCACTACCCCGGCGGCGCCCATGACGGGAACCGACATCAGCTTCTGGATGACGTGCGTGTGCTTTTCCTTGCTGCCGGCGGGCGCCTTTTTGCCGAGTTCGACGGACTCAAAGACGCTGGCGTGCTTGGTCTGGGCGAAGTTGTTGATGGCTTCGGCGCGCTTGGTGTTGGCCGTTCGGGCGGCGACGGAGGTCGAGGTGTTGATCGGAATACTGCCCACTTGATGCAGCTTTTCCGGGTAAACGAAGTGGAGATGTCCCTTTTCCAGTTTGAGGACGGCGACCTCGTCTTCATGCACGCCGAACGTCTTTGCCAGTTCGTGCCCGATCTTGACGCCGTTGTGCGGATTGATCCCTTCGGCTTCCAGTTCCGTCGCCAGTTGGGCAAACGCCATTGCGGGTGTGGCCATGGGTCCTCTATCTCCTCGATTTACCGGGGGAAGGCGATTTTATAACCGCGCAGGCGGGGTTGGGAAGGGTCTTTCGGCAGGGGTTTCCAGTTTCCCGTTTCCCGTTTCCCGCCGCACGTCAGAACAGGCACGCCGGAATGCGTCACGCGACGGCGCGGCTCGACCCGAAGAGCCCCTCCTTCTCGACTCAGTCACGCCCTCGCTCGGGATGAAAAGTGGGGGCAATTCGAACGATTCAGGAAGCTTGGCTGCGGAGGGAGCTGGCTTTCCGGAACCAGGGGCGTTCGCGGCGCTTCAGATAGCCGGGCATGGCGGCGCGCTTGCTCAGGATGCGTTCGGCCCATTCCTTGGCCTCGGGCTTGCGTCCCTGGGCGAGGAGGAACTGGCCGTAGTTGTACATCGTCTCGGACATGGTTGAGGTCTCGAGGGCGTTCTTGAAGAGGGCTTCGGCGCGGTCAGGCTGGTTGGTCTTGGCGTAGGCGTGCGCCAACAGCCCCTGGGCACGGAAGAAATCGTACTTCGGGTCTTTTTCGACGACGCGCTCCAGGTCGGGAACGGCGTCGGCGAACTGGCCGAGTTCCACTTTGCAGACGCCGCGACGGTAGAAGGGGTCGAGCGAATCGGTGCGCGCGGAGATGGCCTGGTTGTAACACTCAAGGGCCCGCTTGTAATTCTTGTCCTCAAGGTAGAGGTCGGCGAGCTCTTCGTAGTTGCCGGCGGACGGATTCTGCTGGATGAGGTCCTCGAGCTTCTGGATCTTCTGGCGGCGCTCGAAGAAGCCGAACGAGCCCTTGAGCAGCACCATGTCCGGAAGGATCTCCATGGCGAAGTAGACGATGGCGCCCAGCCCGCCGCCGATGAGGATGATCCAGAGCCAGAAGAAATTAGGGCGACGCCGGATGAAATGCACGATGGCGACGACCTGGAGGATAAGTCCCCAGTGTCCCAGGATGTAATAGAGATCGCCCACGGGTGGCGGAAGGATAACATGCGCTGCGCGCGTTTCCCGTTTCCCGTCCCCTGCAAAACCGTTCACCGCAGAGCTGTGCGGCCGGACGGGTACAGGTAGAATCGAACAGTGAACCCTCCGGTGCGGCTGCTGGCCATCGACATCGATGGCACCCTGCTCAATTCATCGTTTGAGATCGCGGAGCGCGACTTGGCGGCGTTGCGCCGGGCGCATGGGCGCGGGGTGGAGATCATCCTGTGCACGGGCCGGCGGCATACGTTCGCGCTGCCGATCGCGCAGCGGCTGGGCTTTGACCTGTGGCTGTGCTCGTCGAATGGAGCGGTGACGCGCTCGCTGAGCGGCGAGACGTTCCATCGCGACCTGCTGCCGGCGGAGACGGCGCGCGAGGTCTGCGCGCACCTGGAGGAATTCCGCGGGAGCACGGTGCTGACCTTCGACAAGCCGGAGAAAGGCGCGCTGGTGGTGGAGCGGACCGATGCCATGCCGGAGTCAGTAGGGCGATGGCTGGAGAAGAATGCGCCTTATATAGAAGTCGTGAAACCAATCGAAGACGCGCTGACGGCAGACCCGGTGCAAGCGATGGTGTGCGGAACAGTGGAGCGGATGCAAGAGGCCGCGGCTGTGCTCGACCGGTTCGGTGAGTTGGAGAAGATCACCGTATTGAAGACCGAGTATGTGCATCGCAACCTGTCGATGCTCGACATGCTGAACAAAGAGTGCTCCAAGGGACACGCGGTGGAGCGCTGGTCGACGCATCGGGGCATTCCGCGAGAGCAGGTCATGGCCATTGGCGACAACTTCAACGACGTGGAGATGCTGGAGTGGGCCGGGATACCGGTGATCATGGGCAATGCCTGTGAAGAGCTACGCGCGAATGGCTGGATGGTGACCGGGTCGAACGACGAATGCGGCGTGGCGGCGGCACTGGAGCGGGTGGGGCTGGGTTAGCCACTAAGCACAGGAATGGGAGGTAAGGTGAGGCATCTACCTCACCCTATCCTTCGTCTTCTGTAGCGCCAATGGTTACTTCTTCGGTTTCGTGGCCCAAAGCACGTTCACGATGCGCCACTGGCCATCCACCTTGGCCAGGTGCATGTAGTCGACCCATCCAGCCATCTCAGCGCGGACCGTGGCGGCGTTCTGGAAGATGTCGAGTATCTTCACGTCCTTGACCTGTTCGGCCGGGGGCGTCTTCTTGCCGCCGCCGTCGCGGGTGTACTTCACCAACTGTTCGGCGCTGAGTTCCTGGAGCTGCGTCTTGCCGGTGGCAGCGTCGGTGCGGGCGATGCGCTTGGCCAGGCTGGGGTGCACCGCGGCCTGCATCCGGTCGCCGTTGCCCTCATACCAGCCTTCTACGTAGTCCAGCGCGGCCTTACGGATGGCGGCCTCGTCTTCAGCACGGGCGGAGGCGGTGTTCTGCGCCCACGCGCAAGTAGTCAGGACGGCTAATGCAAGAAGGTGCTTCAGCTTCATAGGTCCTCTTCCTTTGGTGGTGGCTGGGGTCGATTTATACCATGCCATTAGACTGCGGAGGGAATCGGCGGTGAGCCGCCAAGCCCCAGATGGTTTGTTAAAATCAGAGGGTGAAGAACCCCCTGCTCACCCGCGAGATCACCAAGCGCCCATCGAAGGTCAAGCTCACCGGGCGCATCCTGTTCCTGACCGAAGACCCTGAACTCATCCGCCGGCAATTGGCAGGCGAAGACCTGCCGTGGGACACAAAGAATCCGCAGAACAATCCCAAGCTGCGCGATGACATCTCCACCGACGAGATCACGCCGGCGCACTACTGCTTCTACTTCGACGAGACGCTGGGCGAGATCCCGTACCTGGGCCTCAAGTGCGGGGGCGAGATACCCGTCGGGCGCGGCGACGTTAAGCGCGGCGGGTTCGTGGCAGCGGTGAGCGGCAAGCGCCGGGGCAAGGGCAGCAGCCGCGAGCAGTCACCCTATGCGGAGCTCTGCGCGGGGATCCAGGTAGTCATCGCGGAGAACATCGAGCGTATCTACAAGCAGAACTGCCAAAACCTGGGGGTGTTGACCTCCACGGACTTCAGCCTTATCGACAAGATCCGCGGTGGTGAAGAGATCCCGCTTTCCGAGTTCACGAAGGGCGAAGACGAGATCACGCGCCAGGTCATCGAGCACGGCGGGCTCTTCCCTTTCAACGTGGCGCGCATGCAGGGCAAGGTAAACCTGCCGCCCATCAAGACCAAAAATCGCCCGATGACTGTGGCCGAGAAGATCTTTGCCAAGCACATGCCGCGCGGCCCGAACGAGGTCGGCGTGGAGGCGGTCAAGCCGGGCGACACCGGCTTTACCCGCGTGGACCTGCGCTTCAGCCACGAGTACGTGACGCCGATGGCAGCCATCTTCTACGAGCAGCTCGTGGGAAAAGACACGCCGGTCAATGACAGCTCCACCATCATGTTCTTCCGCGATCACCTCACATTCCTGGACGAGGTCATTTCCGAAGAAAAGAAGAAGATCGGGCTCTTGGACCTGGCCGGACAGCTCAAGCTCAAGCAGGAGTCGTTCGCAAAGAGCCAGGGCATCAAGCTGCACGGTGAGTTGCGCGACCGCAAGGGGTCGGAGGGCATCTGCCACTCGATCATCGCTGAGAGCTACGCCCTGCCTGGCCAGGTGAACGTCGGTTCGGACTCGCACACACCGCACGTGGGCGCGGTGGGCTGCGTGGCGTTCGGAATCGGCACCACGGACGTATTCAATTCGTGGATCACGAAGGACGTCCGGGTGAAGGTGCCGGAGTCAGTGAAGATCGTGATCCGCGGCAAGCGCAAGCCGAATGTCACGGCCAAGGACTTCATCCTCGCCATCCTGGCCCTCGACTACGTGCGCTCCGGCAAGGCGCTGGCCAAAGTGATGGAGTACTCGGGGGAGGCGGTCGAGGCGCTGGGCGTCGACGAGCGCGCTACGATGACCAACATGGCAGCCGAGATCGGCGGGTTCACAGGCATCGTGGCGCCGGACAAGAAAGTGGTCGATTTCCTGGTGGAACGGCGCGGCATGGACCGCCGGCAAGCCGAGCAGCTCATCGTGGGTTTGCAGAGCGATCCCGACGCAGAGTACGCGCACGTCATCGAACTGAACGCCGAGGAGATCACGCCGATGGTGGCGACCCCCGGCGACCCCGGCAATGGGAAGTTCGTCCGCGAGCTGAATACCCCCGTGCCGGTGGACATCGCTTACGGCGGCACCTGCACGGCGGGCAAGAACGAAGACATGGACATGTACGCCCAGGTCCTGGGGCACGCGCTGAAGCAAGGCAAGCGCGTTTCGGAGTCGGTAAAGTTCTACATCCAGTTCGGCTCGCAAGAGACGCGCGAATACTGCCTGCGCAAGGGCTACCTCGACATCTTCCAGAAGGCCGGCGCGCACGTGATCGAGCCGAGCTGCGGCGCCTGCATCAACGCGGGGCCCGGGGTTTCGACCAGCGCGGAGCAGGTGGTGATCAGCGCGCAGAACCGCAATTTCCCCGGGCGCAGCGGCCCGGGGCAGATGTACTTAGCCAGCCCGCTGACAGTGGCGGCCACGGCCGTTGCGGGGCACATCGTGGAGTTCGAGCCGCAGCAGGAGCGCGAACTCATCAGCGCGTGAAGTCTATTGCGGAACCGGCCCGCGGCCGATAATATGGAAGGTTGACCTGTAGCGCACTTTCTTCCCAGGGGAGACACCCAAGACATGGCTTATGTGATCGCGGAACCTTGCATCGGCACCAAAGACACGGCGTGCGTCGATGCCTGCCCGGTGGACTGCATCCACCCGAAGAAGGACTCGGACAAGCACGCCGGGGCGGACCAGTTGTTCATCGATCCAGTGGAGTGCATCGACTGCGGGGCGTGTGTGCCGGTCTGTCCGGTGTCAGCGATCTTCGCTGCCGATGACCTGCCGGACAAATGGAAGGATTTCGCGCAGAAGAACGCACAGTTTTTCGGCCGGTAAAGGCACCGAACTCTCGGCAACGCGCAGCTTCGGCTGCGCGTTTTGCTTTCTAAGCAGCCGCTTCCCCGGCCCGGCGCTGGCTCACATCCGGCAGGAAGAGAGTGAAGACTGTCCCATGGCGCGCCCCGGTGCTGCTGCGCACGCGCAGGCGCCCGTCATGCTTGTCTACGATGCCCTTGGTCACCCAGAGGCCTAGCCCGGTCCCTACTTCTTCCTTCGTGGTGAAGAACGGCTCGTACATATGGCGCAGCACGGGTGGTGAGATGCCGGTCCCGTTGTCGGCCACAGTGACGCGAATTCCGCGGAGGCCGGTGCGGTGGTCGCGGACGCGGCGCAGCCGGACCTGAAGGCGGCCGCCGTTGAGCATCGCGTCCCCAGCATTGGCAACCAGATTGGAAAACACCTGCCGCAGTTCTCCGGGGAACACTTCAAGGTCGCAGCTGCGGTCGAGGCGGGTCTCCACCGCGATCCGCCGCTGGGCAAGACGGGCGCTGTAGATGCCAAGCACCTCTTCCATAAGGGTGGCAAGGTCGGCGCGAACGCGCTGGCTGGTGTCCCGATAGAAGCCGAGGGTCTGCTTGGTGAGGTGCGCGACGCGCTTCAACTCCTGCTCAGCCATCTCCAGATAGCGGTCGCGATTCTGCGGATCCGTGCGCATGAGGTAGAGCAGGTTAGTGACCGCCTCGAGGGGATTATTGATCTCGTGCGCGATGGTCGCAGCCAAGCGCCCTGTGGCAGCCAGCTTTTCAGTCTTGCGCAGCGTGGCCTCGGCGTTCTTGCGCTCGGTGACGTCGAAGGCGGTGGCCAGGATGCATTTGCGTCCTTCGAACTCCACGAGGTTGGCGCTGAAGTCGAGCCAGCGCGCCGAACCGTCTTTGTGAACGATCATGTATTCGTAGCGCTGGGGGCACGGCTCGCCTTTAAAACGCTTGCGGGCGTTCTCCATCACTCGGTCACGCCATTCCGGATGGACCATCTGCCACATGTCGGCCTGGAGAAGCTCTTCACGGGTGTAGCCGGTGATCTGCTCGGCGGCAGGGTTCACGAAGACCAGTCTTTGGCCATCGTGGATGTAGATGGCATTGCCGGCAGTCTCCGCCACAGCTCGGAACTTCGCCTCGCTGGTGCGTAATTCATTCTCGCGTGCCCTGCGCTCGGTCATCTCTTCCGCAAGCTTGCGCCGTTCTTCGTCAGCTAAGCGCGCGAGCGCTTCGGCTTTGCGATTGGCGCGGCGCATCATCTCCGTGACTACCACAATGGTAGCCGTGGCCAGCAGATAGGCAATGGAACGGACGACGGCTGGCAGAGTGAACTCGACCAACTCATAGCGCGGGTGGACAAAAAGGTAGTTCGCCAACACCAGGCTGCCGACCATGGTCAAGATAGCTGGTCCAGAACCCCCGAGGTAAGCCGCAAAAGCCACTGCCGGAACATAAAAGACGAATGGCAGCAGGTCCCCGAAGTAGCCATCCATAGCCCACCGGGCCGCGGTAGCCAGTCCCAGGGCGAGGACAGCTACGGCGTAACGCGCCGGTGTCCCGTAACGGGGTGAGCCCGGATTCTCGAAGAGGCGTTCCAAGGATAGGGGTCTCGTACTACGTCAAGACTACCTGGGTTAGATGCTAATCGGCGGCTAAACCGGCCAGCGCCACCGCCAATAAAAGCACCTTCTTGATGCCCTTGTAAAGCGGCTCGATCTCACAGTTTTCGGTCAATGCGTGGGCATCGTCACAAGGCGCCATGCCGGTCGAGATGGCAGGAATGCCCGCCAGCAACGCGATGTTGGCATTGTTGGATGCCGTCGGTGTGATAGGCGGGTTCTCAAATCCCAGCGCCAGGTGCACCTGCTCGGCTGTGCGGACCAGTTCCGAGTCGCGGTTGGCAGGTACTTGGGAGGCGGCCAGGCGGCTCTTGGCGTCGATGCGCACCGTCATCTTCTCGCGCGCTGCTTCCTCTTCGACGATACGGCGGATCTGCTGTTCGAAGTTGTCGATGACCGCCTGGTCGGTGGAGCGATAGTCCACCGAGAACCAGGCGTCGGCTGCTTTTGCATTGGGGACGTCCGAGCCGCCGAGCATCCCGATATTCAGGTTGGCGCCCCGCGGGACTTCGATCTGGTAGATGCGCTGGATGGAACGCGCCAGCGGCAGCGTAGCGGAGTAGGGCGGTGTCTCGGAGCGCGTGTGGCCGCCAGGCCCGAGGAAGTGTATCTCGTCATGATTGATGCCGATGCCGCTATAAGTAAAGCCGCGATACCCGCCATCGAGCGCGATGTAGTGCTGGACGTTCTGCTTCTCGGCCGCCGTAAAGGCCTTGGCGCCGCGCATCGAGCTTTCTTCCTCCACGGTGAACAGGAAGATGATGTCGCCTCGAGTGCGTACCTTCGCATGGTCCAGGGCGCGCAACATGGCCAGCATGCCGGCGATGTTGCGGGTGTCGTCGCCGACGCCGGGCGCGTGCAGGCGACCGTCCTTCATGGTGGCCTTGATCTGTAGGCCGGGCTGGAAGACGGTGTCGAGGTGCGCATCGACCACGACCGTGGGCCCGCCGCCGGTTCCCTTCCGCGTAGCGACGATGTTGCCGGCAGAATCCCGGCGGATCTGGAGTTTGTGCTTCTTAAGGGCCTTTTCGACGGCCTTGGCTCGTTCGTGTTCGAAGCGCGAGGGCGCGTTGATCTCCGTCAGCTTGATCCACTCTTCAAGGGTGCGCTTCTTCTGGTCATCAATATGTTGAAAAGAGGCCTGTATCTCTTTGCTGGCAATAAGGTTATCTATTCTGGCCCGAAGAGGTTCGGGACTTTGCTGGGCGAAGGCACTGACCGTGAGCAGCAGAGTTGCAGAAAGTAGTCTCATGCGTTGGGGATGAAGAGGCGGACGGCGTAATAGAACAAAGCCGCCACCAGCGCCGAGGCGGGAATAGTGAGCACCCACGCCCATACGATCCTCTTGGCTACGCCCCAGCGAACCGCAGAGAGACGCTGGGTCGCCCCTACGCCAATGATGGCGCCGGTAATTGTGTGCGTGGTGCTTACGGGAATGCCGGCAAGTGCGGTGCCGAAAAGCGTGAAGGCGCCTGCGGTTTCGGCGCAGAATCCGCCCACAGGCTTGAGTTTGGTGATCTTGCTGCCCATCGTTTTCACGATGCGCCATCCACCGAAGTACGTTCCTAGCGCGATGGCAAAGTGCGCGCTCAGGATGATAGGCCAGTGGTAATGGCCCCAGTTCGAAGCCATCTCCTCTTTCGTGAGAAAGCCGCCGGTGAACAGTGCTCCCGCGATGATACCCATGGTCTTTTGGGCGTCGTTGCCACCATGACCCAGGCTGTAAGCGGCGGCGGAGACGAGCTGCAGCTTCCGGAACCAGCCGTCAACACTGCGCGGAGCGCGATGGCGGAATATCCAGGAGACCATGACCATCAGCCCTAGCCCCACCGCGAGGCCGATCATCGGCGCCAGTATGATGAAGATAAGAGTCTTGGTCCAACCTGCGGGAATGATGATCCCAAGACCCGCCTTGGCGATGCCGGCGCCCGCGTAGCCACCGATGAGCGCGTGAGAAGACGAGGTCGGCAAGCCGTAGTACCAGGTGATCAAGTCCCAGATGATGGCACCCATCAGGCCGGAGATGATGACCCAAGTCGTGACCTGGTCGACATGCAGCATTCCCTTCCCGATAGTCTTGGCCACGGCGGTGCCAAGAAAGAAGGCGGCCACAAAGTTAAAGAATGCCGCCCAGAGCACGGCCAGTTTGGGCGAGAGGACGCGCGTGGAAACAATCGTGGCGATGCTGTTGGCGGCATCATGGAAGCCGTTAATGAAGTCGAACACCAGCGCGACAGCTATGGTGACCAGTACCAGGATGGTTAGAGGTTCCAAGCTTCTTTCGCTCCCGTCAGGCGCTCTTAAGGACGACTGACTCCAGCACGTTGGCGGCGTCTTCGGCCTTGTCAGTGGCATGCTCGAGGAACTCGATGAGCTCCTTGACCTTGATCAATGTGATGGGGTCCTTCTCCTGGTCGAACAGCGTCCCGAGCGCAGTGCGCGCAATCAGGTCAGCTTCATTCTCCAGGCGATTGATCTCGACGCAGATCTCCAAAACGTTGTCATGTTTCTCCAGCATGCTGACGGCTTTGGCGAGCTGGGCGGCCTGGCGGACAATGACATTGGCCAGATCGGCAGCGGCCGGCGGGGCAGAGTGGATCTTGTACATCACCAGACGCTCACCAGCGGCGTACATGTAGTCGAGAATGTCGTCGAGCTTGGAAGCGAGCTGGTGGATGTCTTCGCGGTCGAAGGGCGTGATGAAGGTCTGGTTCAGCTTGATGAGCACGGCATGGGTGAGGTCGTCGCCCTTGTGCTCCAAGGCCTTCAGCTCCTTGACCCGCGCCTCGACATTTTGGAAGTCGCGCAGGGTGGCTTCCAGGAGGCGCGCCCCCTCGCTGATGTTCGCGGCCATCTCGGCGAACATGTCAAAGAACTTCGTGTCTCTGGGCATCAGGCGAACCATTCACGGGCTCCTTCTTGCGGCAAGACTGCTTGGGAAGACTACGGGAAGACTTCAACGAACCTGGGCAATCCCACTATCGCACGCGGGCGGACACAGGGTCAAACATTCTGCTGCTGGAGTTCGTTCCACCGCCGTTGGGCGCCACGGAAGAGGCTGCGCAGGGCGCGGATGACCCAGCGCACCAGCAGGAACGTGATGACCACCAGAACAAGCACGATGGCGGCGGCGATGTAGGGATAGCTGACCGCAAACCAGGTAAGACCGATGGCCGCCACGTCCTCTACCACGCTCAGGCCGATGTTCGAAAGGGGCTCCGGGGAAGGCGTTACGGCGGCCCGAACAGCGGTCTTGCCGCCATGCGCGACCAGGGCGATCCCGCCGGCCAGAATGGCCGTCATGGCTTGCTCGCCATGGCTCAACTGCATGGTGGAGGCATAGCCCAGGTAGGCCGCTATCGGCACGCGGATGAAGGTGTGGAGGGCGTTCCAGATGAGGTCGAATGCAGGTACCTTGTCGGCGAAGAACTCGATGAAGAAGAGCGCGCCAGCTACGCCGATGACCCACCAGTCCTGCAGCAGGTCCAAGCCCGCGGGCAGAGCCAGGATCTTGTACCTGGCCAGCAGGCCCAGGGTCGCGACGGTGGCATAGACATTCAGGCCGGCAGCAAAGCTGGCGGCGATGACCGTGGCGACGATCTCCTGGTGCGAGAGGTCCATAGGAGTGGGATGCTATCTGAAGCGAGTTGCAGGCAGCAAAAAAGGCCGCCAAGGCGGCCTTTCCTTTGAGTTCCAACGCTTAGAGCGTGGACTCGATCTCAAATCCCCAAGCCTCAAGCAACGGCTCCGGGATGTACTTGGAGTTCTTGTTGCGACGCGCCCACTCGCGCAGACGGGTGGAGCGCACGTACTGGTCCGGAGCAAGCTTATATTCCTTGACCGCCTGCTCGAACGACGTGACCACAGGCACTACCGGGCCGATCGGCTCCGGCTTGCCCCAGTTCGGATTTCCGCGACGCTTAGCCATCGTGTATTGATTCCTACCTTTATGATTATTAGGTTTGATTCGGACGCGAGTGCGAAGGATTCACAGGTAATGCTCTCAGCCCGGTACCAACCTGCCCTTAAAAACCGTTGATTCTAATGGGTTTTTGGCCCAAATGCAAGGGTTTTCGCCTGAGGAAAACTCTAGGATGCCTCGAAGTGAGGGCGATTTTAGTTGAACTTCTTTGCTTTCAGGGGCTTAGAGAGCGTCGCTCTCGGTGGAACACGGCTGTCCGCGCGGCGCGAAGCGGATGATGCCGGTCTGGTCGGAGCAAAAGGACCTCACTCCGGTGGAGCCGGGTGTGACGGGCTCGGCCGCCACAAAGTAGCCGTCGGCCACTTGGTCCTGGTCTGCATCCACAGCAAAGTAGCTGAACCGGTACCCGGCCCTCTGGCCGTCCGCCAACTCCTGGCTGATGAGCTGCGCCCCGGATGGTCCCATGTCGGTCAGTTCCGACGGGAACGCTTTCTTGTCCGCAACGTAGCTGACCGCTGCAGCATTAAGGTTGCGCAGCGAACGGATCGCCTCCGCCTCATTGGCGGAGATGCGGGCGCGCAGCAGATTGGGAATGGCAATGGCTGCGATGATCAGGATCAGCGGAATGGCCGCGAAGCTGATATAGCCGAGGATGAGGCCAGCCAATGCCATGCCTTCTCCCTTCAGCCTCCCCATGCTCTTCTTGATGTTCGACCGGGAAACATGGCCCAGGATGACGGCCGGGATTCCCGCCAACACCGAGAAAATGGTCAGCGAAAGGATGCCGAGTATCAGGCTGGCCACAGCCTTGCCGTCGGTCTTGGCGTCTAGCGCTCCAGCACCCGGCAATGGGGGCGGAGCGGCGGGCTCGGTCGGTGAAGACGACACACCGGCAAGCGGCTGCCCACAACGGCCGCAGAACTGGCTGCTTGCTGAGTTTTCCTGCCCACAGTGACCGCAGAACATGCCCGGATCCTCCCTCTACGCTGGCGGACAAACTAGTGCGTCCGGCCGCCTGAATCAAGGGAAATCCGCAAGTGCCATCGCCACCGAAGGAGGGCGGAGCGTCAGGCGCAAGAGTTTCAGACAGAGTGAGCGGGGCGACGGGAAACCCGGAACGATGTTCTTGGTGCCCGGGGACGGAATCGAACCGTCACGCCCCTTTCGGGGCCCGGGATTTTAAGTCCCGTGCGTCTGCCAGTTTCGCCACCCGGGCAGGAGGATGAGGACACGCGTGACCTTCAGTGTAAGTCACAGGCTGCATATTGCAACCCGATTGCTCGGTCTCGCTTGCAAACCAGCTCGACATGCGATCATTCACAAACAGAAAAGCCGCCCCGGTTAGGGCGGCCTCTGTTTGTGAGCCTATGGTTTTAGGCTTTCGCGAAACGCTTCCGGAGGGTTCCCGCGGCTCCGACCAGGCCCGAGCCCAGAAGGAAGAGAGTGGCCGGTTCCGGTACTTCCGCAGTGGAACTGAAGTTGGAGATGGTCAGCGCGCCAGCACCGAAAATGCCATCCGTAGAGCGCACGCCCCAGCCGAAAGTATCGCCAGCGTTGACGCTGAAGCTGATGGTTCCGGAACCGCTGGCATTTTGACCGAAGGCCACATTGTCACAGCAGAGAACGTTGATGCCGTTTATCACGACATAAAACGGAAAGTCGAAGCCGGTGTCGGGGTCGGCGCTAGTGTAGTTCCAGTTGAAGCTGATAGTCGCGGCGTACGCGGCTGTGGTCATCACCGTGGTATCAATGTTGGAACCACCGCTGTTGTTTCCGGTGATCGTAAAACTGCCGGGCGCACTCCAGTTGACGCTTCCAGATCCGCCGTTGGCATTAAAGGTGAAAGCGCCGGGAGCATAGTTACCGGTAAACCCGACATCATCAGCAGCGGCAAAGGTGCTCGCCATAAGAACCAGAGCCAGCACGACCGCAATCTTGGAGTAGCGTTTCATCTCTTGAACCCTTCTGGGACAAAAGGATTTACAAACTTTGACGGAGAGATTGCAATTCATCACCCAAACCTTAACCCATTTGGATTAAAGGGCTTAACTCAAGCCGTCTGAGCGCACAGTGCAGGATGTTGCACATTAGTGAACCTGAATCGTCACCCGAGGAACTCTGGTAGGTCCTGCTAGAAGGTCCGGGACTTCGCGTAGTCCACGGGGCTGGGGAGGTCTTCAAGGTTCTCGCCGCGCAGGACGTTTTGGATCTCTTGCATGAGCGCAGGGTGGATGGCAGGGTTTCCGGCCAGGACTTCCTTGCTGGCAATATCAAAAGGAGCATTCCAGAAATCGGTGACCAGGCCGCCCGCCTCTTGGACTATGAGCACGCCGGCCGCGGTGTCCCAGGGATTGAGGTTCAGCTCCCAGTAACCGTCGAAGCGGCCGCAGGCGACGTAGGCGAGGTCCATGGCCGCCGAACCGGCGCGGCGGATGCCGTGCGTCTTCATGGTGATCTGGTGGTAAAAGTGGATGTTGGGGTTGCGATGTCGCTTCTGGCTGGGGAATCCGGTGGCTACGATGCACTCGCTCAGATCCCGGATCTTCGAGACGTGGATGGGGCGGCCGTTCAGTTCCGCGCCGCTTCCCTTCTCCGCGGCAAACATCTCGCGGCGCGTCGGGTCGTACACGACGCCGGCGATGCGCTCATTCCTGTGCTCCAGCGCTATCGAGACGCAGAAGACCGGGTAACCGTGAGCGAAGTTGGTGGTCCCGTCGAGCGGGTCGATGTACCAGCGGAAGTCGCTGCCGGTCTTGGTGTTCGTGCCTTCTTCGCCGGTGATGTCGTGGCCAGGCCACAGCTTACGGATAGCGCCGACGATAAGGGTTTCGGACTCGCGGTCGGCCTTGGTGACGATATCGACCTCGCCCTTGTACTCGACCTCCACCTTGCCGAAGTGGGACATGAGCAGATCCCCGGCCTGCTGGGCGATCTGGCGGATCTGAGGGAGATAGGTGGAAGGTGCGGTCACAGGCGGCCGCGTCCGTTGCCTTCTTCGGCGATGTACAGGATCTCGTGCTTGAAGATGAAGAGGTTCGGGGCGTCGGTGCGCGTGAGGCGGATCATGTTCTGGTCGTAGTACTCAATCCAGCCGCGGAAGACTTCCCCGCCCAGCAGCTTCACCGCGACCGGAGTCTGCTTTTCGCCGAGCGCGCGCAGGTAGTTGGACTCCAGGCCGGTCTCAGCCGGAGGCGGCGTGCGCAGCTTCTTTACCGTGAGCGGGTTGCGGTACGGCATGACCTCATTCTACTCCAGCTTGCTGGTGAAATAGCCGCTGCGGTGGCGCACCCGCAGGGTCCGCGGCCCTTCGCCTTCGCCGTTGCCGCCAGGGGTGGCGGCGGTGGAAGGCTGCACCTTCACCTCAATGCGGCGATAGTCAGACGAGGCAAGCCGGCGTACGGGGTAGTAGCCGAGCAGATACTGCGTGCGCAGCTCTTTGCTGATCTGGGCGAAGACGGCATTCAGGTCGGCCTCGGTGTCGGCGTAGTAGTGCTTGCCGCCGGTGTCCTTGGAGAGCTGGATGAGCGCATGCTCGCCGCCAGTGTTGCGTCCGGCGCTAGCGGTGATGGGCACGTCGATGATGCTGTAGACGAGTGCGTCGGACTGCTGCGCGGCCCGGACGGCCTCGTGGTAGTCGACGCTGCTCATCGTGTCGCCGCCGTCGGTGATGACCACCAGGACCTTGCGGCCTTCGCGGCGGGCCAGCGTCTGGCCCCCGAGGTAGATGGCGTCGTACAGCGCCGTACCGGAGCCCACGCGCACATTCCCGATGCCGCGATTGATGCGCCGCATGTCCGCGGTGAAGGGCACGAGCTCGCGCACGATCTCACTGAACTGGTAAAGCGCGAGGCGGTCCTGCGGGCGCAGAATGCTGGCAGCGAACTTGCGCGCAGCGCTGGTCAGAGTCTTGATGTCTTTGCCGACACTCTGGCTGGCGTCGATGGCCAGAACGATAGATAGCGGCGATTCACTTTGCTGCTCGAAGAGCGCGATCTTCTGTGGCACACCATCTTCGGTGAGGCTGAAGTCGTCCCGCTTGAGGTCGGTGATGGGAGCGCCGTTGGCGTCGGTCACGGTGGTGAAGACGTCCACCAGCCGGACATCGACACGGAAGGTCGGGTCGCCCTGCTGTGGAGGTTGCGGCTGCGGCGGTTGCTGCGTTTGCGCTGCGGCGAGGGCGCCCAACAGAAGCGTGAGAAGGAGGCGCCTCATCGCTTGGCCTTCTCCGCTGCCGCAGGGCGGATGGAGTCGGGAAAAGGCTCGCCATCGGCCCAGACGGCGCCGTCCTCAAAGTATTCCTTCTTCCAGATGGGCACGGTCTTCTTCAGGGTGTCGATGAGCCAGCGGCAAGCATCCATGGCGGCAGCCCGATGCGCCGAGGCGACGGCGATGAAGACGCTGGTCTCGCCGATCTCTAGTCGGCCCAGGCGATGGACGATGCGGACATCGCGCACGCCGAACTTGTCGACCGCTTCGCCGGCGAGCTGTTCCATCTGCTTCAGTGCCATCTCTTCGTAGGCCTCGTAGTCGAGGTAGAGGGTGCGGCGGCCCCGGGTGTTGTTGCGCACGATGCCGTCAAAGAGGCTGACGGCGCCGTCTTCCGGGTCTTTCAGCTCGTCGCAGATGCGCTGGGCATTGATCTTCTCGCGCACCAGCGCGCAACGCGGGACTTCTTTTTGAAAAGACCCGCCGGAGACGGGCGGCAGCATGGCAATCTCATCGCCATCTTTGAGCACGGTGGAGAGCTGGGCGTAGTCCTGGTTCACGGAGAAAGCGAGCACCTTACGAAAGTTGTCGATGACGTCAGTGTGTTGGATGCGGTCCTCGACCAGGTCGCCCAAGGTAGACCCCTCCGGCAGGGTGACCTCGTCGATCTGGCGGCCGACCGCGTCCTTCAACATCCCGAAGTAAATAACCCGGACTTTCATGCTTAGTTGAGGATAACGCAGGCGAATGGGAGGTGCAGGACCCGTCCCTCCGAAACTAAGCTCGGTGGCCCGTGCACCCAGCGCCGAGGCGCTGGGTAAATTTCACTCCGTCGCACTGCGACGCTTGCGTTGTGGGCCACTTAGGGTTCCCTCGCTGCGCTCGGGACAAACCAAAAAGCCCTACTTCGCGGTCAGCAGGCGCTCCCTTTCAGCGTCGTCTTGCTGGGCCTCTTCGGCGCAGGACGGCAGGGCGATGGTCAGCGCTTCGCTGATGCTGTTCACGTAGTGGACGTTCACGCCCGCGAGCAGACCTTCTTCGCTGAGGTCCTCGTCGACGTTCTGCTTGTTGTCGGCGGGGAGGATGACATCCACTACGCCAGCGCGCTTCGCCGCCAGAACCTTCTCCTTGATGCCACCCACAGGCAGCACATTGCCGCTGAGGGTGATCTCGCCGGTCATGGCGGTGTGCGGGCGGACGCACTTATCGGTGAGCAGCGAGACCAGCGCAGTCGCCATAGTGACGCCCGCAGACGGACCATCTTTGGGGATGGCACCGGCCGGCACGTGGATGTGCAGGTCGTGGTCCTTGAAGAAGTCTTCGTCGATGCCGAGTTGCGCCGCGTTGGAGCGCACCCAGGTGAGCGCGGCCTGCATGGACTCCTGCATGACCTGGCCGATCTGCCCGGTCATGGTGAAGCCGCCCTTGCCTTTCATTTTGTTAGCTTCGATGAAAAGGACATCGCCGCCGGCGGGCGTCCAGGCGAGGCCCACGGCCACGCCGGCACGCTTGGTGCGTTCGGCGACCTCAGTGTCCACGCGCACCTTGATGCCGCCGAGGAACTCCTGCACGACTTCCTTGGTGACGACGAGCTTTTCGTTCTTCCCTTCCGCGATACGGCGGGCCTGCTTGCGGCAGACAGTGCCGATGAGGCGCTCAAGATTCCGCACGCCGGCCTCACGGGTGTAGTGGCGGATGATGAAGCTCACTGCCTCTGACGGGAACTCGATGTTCTCCGCCTGGATGCCGTTCTCTTCGATCTGCCGCGGGATGAGATAGCGGAAAGCGATGTGCAGTTTCTCGTTCTCGCTGTAGCCCTGCAGCTCGATGATCTCCATGCGGTCGCGCAACGGCTCGGGAATCGGGTCGAGCATGTTGGCGGTGCAGATGAAAAGCACCTTCGAGAGGTCGAACGGCACGTCGAGGTAGTTGTCGCGGAAAGTCGAGTTCTGCTCGGGGTCGAGCGTCTCCAGCAACGCGGACGCGGGATCGCCGCGGAAGTCGCGGCCGAGCTTGTCGACTTCGTCGAGCATGAAGACGGGGTCGTTGCTCTCGGCGCGGCGCAGTCCCTGGATGATCTGTCCAGGCAGCGCGCCGATGTAGGTGCGGCGATGGCCACGGATCTCGGCTTCGTCATGGACGCCACCTAGCGACATGCGGGCGAATCTGCGGCCCAAGGACCGCGCGATGCTGCGGCCGAGCGAGGTCTTGCCCACGCCGGGAGGTCCTACGAAGCAAAGGATGGGCCCCTTCATGGTCGGCTTAAGCCGGCGCACGGAGAGATAGTCGAGGATGCGGTCCTTCACCTTCTGCAGGTCGTAGTGGTCCTCGTCGAGGATGGCCTTGGCCTTCAGGATGTCCACTTCCCCGCCGCTGGACTTCGACCACGGCAGCACGGCAAGCCACTCGATGTAGTTGCGGGTCAACGAGTAGTCGCCCGCTGCCGGTGACATGCGGCTGAGGCGGCTCAGTTCTTTGAGCGCCTCCTTCTTCACTTCTTCTGGCATGCCCGCGGCTTCGATCTTCTTGCGCAACTCTTCGACGTCGCGCTGGTTCTCGTCCTGTTCGCCGAGCTCCTTCTGAATAGCCTTCATCTGCTCGCGCAGGTAGTACTCGCGCTGCGACTGCTGTACCTGGTCCTGCACTTCGCTCTGGATCTTGTTTCGGAGCTGCTGGACCTCGAGCTCCTTGGCGAGGTGGCGGTTGATGCGCTCCAGGCGGACGCGGACGTCAGAGGTCTCGAGGATCTCCTGCTTGTCCTTGGTAGCGAGCGAGGGCAGCGAAGAGCCGATGAAATCCACCAGCCGGCCGGGTTCCTCGATGTTCAGCGCAACGGTCTGGAGTTCGTCGGAGAGCGTGGGTGATCCAGTGACGATCTGCTGGAAGAGCGTGAGGACGTTGCGCTGCAGCGCCTCGATCTCAGGGGTCTTCTCGTCCTGGGGTTCCGGCAGCGTGTCGTATTCGGCCCGCATGAAGGGCGTGAGCTGGGCGTAGTCGCGGATGCGGACGCGCTCGGTGCCTTCCGTGAACACAAACAGGCTCTGGTTCGGCATCTTGACGACCTTGTGGATGACCGCCAGGGTGCCGATGTCGTAGAGATCGGTGGGGGTGGGTGAATCGACGCGCGCGTCGCGCTGGGCGACGACGATGATCTGCTTCTCGTCGCCAAGCGAGTTGATGAGCAGGACGGAGCTGTCGCGTCCGACCGTGAGCGGCAGCACGGCGTGCGGAAAAAGCACGGTGTCGCGCACGGGGAGGATGGGCAGGGCCCGGTCTTTGGGCGTCAACGACTCCGGAGTTTTGCCTTCATTGGCCATTTTATGAATGTGTCCTTGAATAATGAATCATCCCAATAGATGAATGAGCGGCGCCAATAGATGCAGGCGGCGGGTTGGGCGGGAATATACGCTTATTGGGGGAAGGATTCCAGTTCGGGGGCTCCACTTTCCGAGGATGCTGCGCATTTCACACGAAGGATACGACGTACGCGCGATGGCGGCTGAAGATGGGGTAGACCGAGGGTAGGGGTCCTTCGACTGCGCGCTCACTGCGCTCGTGCTTGCTCAGGATGACAACGGTGCGTGAATGCTCTACCTAGGCCCAATAGGTGCGGTCCAGGGTGCGGTACTGGATGGCCTCGGCGATGTGTTTGGTGTCGATGTGGGCGTCGCCCGAGAGGTCGGCGATAGTGCGGGCGACCTTGAGGATGCGGTCGTGAGCGCGGGCGCTAAGGCCTTGCTGGGTCATGGCGCGCTCGAGCAGGCGCTCGCAGTCGGTGGAGAGCTCGCAGTAAGACCGGATCTGGCGGGTGTTCATCTGGGCGTTGCTGTAGATGCGCTCGCCCGCCGCCGCAAAGCGGTTGAGTTGGATCTCCCGGGCGCGGAGGACGCGGTCGCGGATCTGCAGGCTGCCTTCCGGGCCGGCGCCGCCGCGCAGCTCCTTATAGTTCACCGCGGGGACGTCGATGTGGATGTCGATACGGTCAAGGAGCGGGCCAGAGATCTTGGAGACGTAGCGTTGGATCATCGGCTGGGTGCACTGGCAATCGCGGGACTTGTCGTTGAAGAAGCCGCACGGGCAGGGATTCATGGCCGCGGCGAGCATGAAACGCGCGGGAAAGGTCAGCGACATCGAAGCCCGCGCGATGGAGACATTACCGTCTTCGAGCGGCTGGCGCATGACTTCCAGGACGTTGCGCGGGAACTCCGGCAGCTCGTCGAGGAAGAGGACGCCGTTGTGCGCCAGCGAGACCTCGCCCGGGCGCGGGATGATACCGCCGCCGATGAGGCCGGCATCAGAGATGGTGTGGTGCGGCGAGCGGTAAGGGCGCGTGCCCACCAGGCCTGCCCGGGCGTCCAGGACGCCGGCGACGCTGTGGATCTTGGTGGTCTCCAGCGCTTCCTCAAAGGTGAGCGGCGGCAGGATGGTGGGGATACGCTTGGCCAGCATCGTCTTGCCGGAGCCGGGCGGGCCGATCATGAGGATGTTGTGCCCGCCGGCGCAGGCGACTTCGAGGGCGCGCTTGGCCGTGTGCTGGCCGCGGACATCCTTGAAGTCGATGCTGAAGTGCTGGACTTCATCGAGGAGAGCCTTGGTGTCGACCTTGACGGGCGCAATCCCGTTGCCGGTGTTCAGGAGCTGGACGACGTCCATCAGCGAGTTCACGGGAAAGACATTCACGCCGCTGACGACGGCGGCCTCGCGGGCGTTGACCTCCGGCACAATAAGGTTGGTGAGCTTGCGGTTGCGGGCCGCGACAGCGATAGGCAGGGTGCCGCGGATGCCGCGGAGGCCGCCATCCAGGCTGAGCTCGCCGACCAGTACGTATTCAGGCAGTTCTTTCTTGTTCAGGCCGCCATAACAGCCGATGATGCTGATGGCGATGGGCAGGTCAAAGCCCGAGCCTTCCTTCTTGATATCGGCCGGGGCAAGGTTGACGGTGATGTGGGTGGGCGGGATGTCGTATCCGCAGTTCTTGAGGGCGGCGCGGACCCGTTCGCGGCTCTCCCGGACGGCGGAATCAGGCAGGCCGACGGTATGGAAGTGGTCCTCATTCGTGCGGACGCCGGAGACATCTACCTCCACGTCGATGATGTTCGCGTCAATGCCGTAGACGGCGGCGCTGAAGGTCTTGAAAAGCATGGTCTAAGTAGTGACAGCGGAGTATACATTGACCTTTTGGGCGTTTCATGTACCAAATTGGGAATCTACCGATAGAATCAGGTGCCTTTAACCAAGGAGCCGACCGAACGTGAAGACCGCGATCACCGCTGCCACCCTGCTGACGCCGCTGGAGACCATCGAGCGGCCGATGCTGGTCATAGAAGACGGCATCATCACGTTCGTGGGGCCGAGGACAGCCAGCGCTATCCCCTCCGACGCCAAGCTGGTGGACTACGGCGATGCGGTGCTGGCGCCGGGCTTCGTGGACGTACACATCCACGGCGCGGCAGGCCATGACGTCATGGAAGGCGAACCGGCGGCGTTGAGGGCCATTGAGATCATGCTGGCGAAGCATGGGGTGACGTCCTATTGCCCCACGACCGTCACCGCCTCCACCGACCAGACACTGAGGGCGCTGGAGAAGATCGGGGCGGCGGTCGCACGGCCTCCGGCGCCCGAGGCCCGGGAGATCCACGCCCGGCCAGTGGGGATCCACCTGGAAGGGCCTTTCATCAGCAAGTCGAAGTGCGGCGTGCACCCGCTGAAGGACATCGTGGAGCCTTCGGTGAAGCTGTTCCACCAGTTCTGGCAGTCGTCGCAGGAGACGGTGAAGGTGCTGACCATTGCTCCGGAGCTTCCGGGCGCAGAAGAGTTGATCAAAGCAGCGGCCACGCTCGGCGTGCGGGTCAGCGTGGGACACTCCAATGCCAACGCTCCGGAAACGTATGCCGCGCGCAAGGCGGGAGCACGCCACGCAACCCATACCTTCAACGCCATGCGCCGGATGGACCACCGTGACCCGGGGATCGTGGCGGTGGTGCTGAGCGACCCAGGCTTCACGGCGGACATCATCGCCGACGGCGTGCACGTCTCCGATGAGTACGTCCGCATCTTCCTGGCGGCCAAGGGCGAGGAGCGCGCGGTGCTCATCACCGACGCGATCAGCGCCACGGGCATGCCGGATGGCAAGTACCGGCTGGGCACCTTTGAAGTCGAGGTAAAGGGGCTGGAGTGCCGCGCGAACGGCCGTCTGGCGGGCAGTGTGCTCACGATGGACAAGGCCGTCCGCAACGTGATGAAGGCGGCGGAATGGGACCTGCGGCGGAGCGTACGGGCAGCGACCCTGAACCCGGCGAAGCTGCTGGGCATCGATGATAAGAAGGGCGCCCTGGCGGTGGGCAAGGACGCCGACATCGTGGTGTTGAGCCGGAAGGGCGAGGTGGTGAAAACAATCGTGGGAGGCCTGGGGGCGTGACGTCGCAGTTGGGAAACTTTCCGCATTACATGCTGAAGGAGATCTACGACCAGCCGCGGGCGGTCATGGACGCCATCGCCCACTACCTGCCGCCGGAGAGCCAGCGCAAGACGCTCGAAGACGTGCGGCTGGGCGAAGACGAGATCCGCGCGGTGCAGAAGATCAACATTGTGGCCAGCGGCGCCAGCCGGCACGCAGGCATGGTCGGCGAGTTCATCTTCGAGCGCCTGGCCAGGGTGCCAGTGGAGGTGGACTTCGCGAGCCAGTATTGCTATCGCGACCCGTTCACGGCGGCGCACGAGCTGACGGTCATCCTGAGCCAGTCAGGCACAACGAAGGACACGCTCCTGGCGCAGCGTGAGGCCAAGGCCAAGGGCGCAAAGTCGCTGGCCATCTGCAATGTGAAGGGTTCTCCCATCACGCTGGAGTCAGACGGCAATATATACACGCATGCGGGCGAAGAGGTCTCGGTGGCGGCGACGAAGAGCTTCACCGCACAACTGGTGGCGCTGTTCGCGCTGGGCGTGCACCTGGGCCACGTGCGGCGGACGATCACCGCGGAAGAGACTCGCGAAAACCTGCGTTCGCTGATGGAGCTGCCGGAAAAGGTCGAGACGACGCTGCGCTGCGACGAGCAGTGCCGCGAGCTGGCGTCGCGGCTGAAGGGCTTCGATACGTTCATGTACCTGGGGCGGGACATCTCGTATCCCATCGCGCTCGAAGGAGCGTTAAAGCTGAAAGAGACGTCCTACATCCACGCGGAGGGATATCCGACGGGCGAGATGAAGCATGGCCCCAGCGCGCTGGTGGATGAGCACCTGCCTATCGTGATGATCATCACCAAGGATTCAGACCCGATGGCGGCTACGCGGTATGAGCGGTCG